>Ga0078972_1004368_pt1 | contig 38991 bp, 36 predicted proteins | sample YelNatPaOPGAMG01_FD_67568 | JGI IMG/M metagenome (GOLD analysis project Ga0078972, IMG submission 67568) | Hot spring thermophilic microbial communities from Obsidian Pool, Yellowstone National Park, USA - OP-RAMG-01 (SPADES assembly) (version 2) | ecosystem: Environmental > Aquatic > Thermal...
GACGCAGTCGCAGCATAGGCCCGCCAACGCTGGTGCCAGTGGCATTGCGAAGCACACTAATTTTAGAGCCACCGCCCGCGTTCTATTCGTGGATCCCTCCCATTTATGTCTGACATTCGTGAAGAGCGCGCCGCGTCGACTACTTTGCCGCGATGCGCGCCGCTTTCGTGGCGACGGTGTCGCGGATACTCGCAGGCACACGACCTTCGGTGGATCGTTGCCATCCCAGGCACGTCCGCTGGCAATCGTTCGGCCATGTATGCGACGCATCACGAGTTCCGCCTGGAATGTGAAGCGATGAACGCCATCCGATCGCGATCATAGGATCGACATCGATGCCCTGAAATCCACACACAGCATCTCATACGCTTGCCTGACCGTGCTCCCTTTACCCCAGCGATCTGGTATCCAGAACAGATGCCGTCTCTTCGCCGAGGCACCTTCCATGACGCAGAACCTCTAACCCGCGCCTACGCTCTCTCCCTAGTTCCATTGGTCCTATTCAAAGCTCACCGGTACCAAATTGATAAATGTCATAGTTTGTGCGCTGCACCAAGAGTGCAGGTCGGGCGAGATGGATTCGCGCTTCCACCGCGTCGGCTGCTTGCCGTCGTCAGCGCTGGAACGACGCGGCACCTTCGCGCAGCAGGGCGATCTTGTGGCGCTCGTCGCCCGCGCAGGCTGCTGGGCAGCGTGAGCAGCCAGCGGATACGATCCCGTCGTACACAGCTGCAGCGGTACGAGGTATTCTGGTTGTAATTCGGTGATCAGGGTGTTCAAGATGTTCGGGTTTGTTATCCCAGCGAATAGGGCGAGGTTGCACCTTCACTACCCACAACCGAAGAACAATAACGGTTGTGTCTCAAGGCGTCGGTTAGGAGCGCTGCAAAAACCGCAGCTGCGCAAGCCCTGCCCGGTGGTCGCGTGCGCTCCGGGCAACAATACGCCGCCGTCGGTACCCGAAAAGACTACGGCTCGTCTGTCGCTCGCGCAGCGCTTGTCGATACCGCTGCTTACGATGACGACAACGATACCTGGCGTTGTTCTGGCTGCAGAGGAAACGGCGGCCCCGGAGTCACCTCTGAAAGCGCTCTTCAAAAGCTTGCCGCTGTCGCTTGTGCATCCACTGGTCATGGACGGTGTCCTGCTCGGAACGCTGTACGCATTCTATCTGGGGTACCAGGCGCGTACGATGCGTACGACCAAAGACAAGGAACTGAAGATGAAGCTGGCGCAGGCCAAACCCGGCGATCGGCACTATCAAATCGCGAGCATCCTTCTCGCCGTGATGACGGTGACCACATTCGAGGGTATGGCCAATACGTACACTCGTACTGGGAAACTCTTTCCGGGACCGCATCTGTACGTTGGTCTGGCCTCGGTGGCGCTCATGAGCATGATGGCTAGCCTGGCACCGGCGATGCGGCGGGGGAATACCGCAGCGCGCAACGCACATTTTGCCATGGCGTTCGCAGTTACTGGCGGGCTTGTCTGGCAGCTTCAGAGCGGTTTCGAAATCGTGCTTAAGCTTTTAGGATGGAAGTAGATTGAGGTCCATCGTAAAGTGCTGTCGCAGGATCATGACAACATGATCGCAGCCGAGAAAAAGCGATCGACATAGAAGCACCAGAGCAGCATCACTCGGGCGGAGCGGTGATTTTCCCGCGCGACACGCATCGCATCATGCGTGTCTGCGCACGGATGCCGGCACCGATGCGTGCACACGTGCATGCATGTCATTCGAGTCGACAGCACACCGGCCGCACATCCCCGGATGACGATACTTTGGAGCGCTTTACTTTTGATGATGCCTAGTTAAAGTTGCGAGCCAGTGCCTAGTTGTCATCGCTAAAATGCTGCGACGGCATGACGGGTAACGCACCGTTGCATTGCAGCAACTGAGACGAGATGTTTCGGACCCGGCGCCTCGCTGAACACCGGTACAGCGCAGTCGCGAGTCGATCCGAACCAAACCATGCAACCAGTGATTCGGACTGAGTATCCTCAGAAGCGAGCGACGCTTCGCTGTGGAGCTGCTCGCACGCCATGCTATGCCATTCGTGACACAGAGCGCCACGCGTACCATCCTGAATGCCCACATGAACTGCAAGGACTTGCCGGACCGTGAAATCCAGTGTAGATAGCGCCGGGCACCAGAAACGTCATATCCATTGCAACTGTCCTATCTGCAAAGTAATCATAATCATGACGTAAAAAGCTGTAGGTGCGGAGCTGCAACCCTAGACGCTGCATGCGCAGGCAGACGAGACAAGTGTCCACGCGGACTCCGACGAAGCTTGCTGCGTCGGGCTCTCGATCCGAGTAAACCGGATACGGCAACGCGTCGGCTGTCTTAAGTTATTTATGATCTTGGGAGCGTCACGGCTGGTCTGACCTCCTACACTGCGAAGTGTGTATGGATTCGCTGTCTGGTGCACCAAGGTTTTCAGGGTTACTGCTCGGGTCGTCTGGTACACGAACGGGCTCGTATCGTGGCCCAGCACTAACTTCAGCGCTGCGCCAGCATCCAGCGATCTAGAGGACGGCATTATGAGCGCCGTCGCCTACGGGCGACACTCCGCCGCTGACGTTGCCGCTGATGCTCGCTGGTATACCGGGACGGATTGCGTGATCGCCACAGTCTTCAATGCGGTTCAGGAGATCTTGAATTTCCTGCTCTTCGTATACGTGAAGACCATGCAGGGCAAGGCGCAAAAAAATCGGCAAATCTGTGCCTTCGAGCGTGCAGTAGTTCAGCAAGGCCTTGCCGCTGACCTGCAGCGCTCGACACAGCCGGACGCTGATGCTACCCAGCAGCTGAGCGGCTGTTTCCGCCTTGATGTCTGCCAGGTTCCGAATGCTTTCTCGCATGTCCGATGGCAGGTAATAAAAGCAAACATTCGTCGCAGGATAAGACCGATCAAGCGGCCAGTGTACCAGGAGGAAGCACGGTCGCTTCGCCATGGCCTCAGCAATAGCGCGTGCGTTGCGAGCAGCGGCTTCCACGCGGGCCCCGAAACCAGCACTGCCGCGCCACATCCACATCAGCCAGAACTTGAGCGCATCAGAGCGGCGGCTACACGTCAGCGTCATGTCGCCAATATCGTACTGCGCATCGGTATCGAGGTCGTCGTGAAACAGATACGGTGCTCGCGCAGCGTGCGCGGCCTGCAGCAAACCGCGCTCCCGAACTAACAGAATCGAGCACTGCAGCGGTGCATTGAGTAGCTTATGAGCATTCAGCACAAACGAATTTGCGTATTTTTCAAGCCCAGCCAGCGCCACCGGACGAAATCTCTCCGAAAATAAGAAAGAGCCGCCTAAGGCTCCGTCCACGTGCACCCAAAACGTCGGCTGAGGCAAGCGCTCCCGAATCATGGTGTCTGCCTCAAGGCGCTGTTCCAGCTCTGCTGACGCTGAATCTACGGAATTCAATGGAAATGCCTCTGCCAGAACTGTCCAGATTTCGGGCAGAGGGTCGAACGCACTCAAAACAGTCGTACCCGCTGTCACGTTCACGAATACGCTGGAAAGCGGCCGGGTGTTGCGAAAGCAGCGAATGAGTCGACGCAACGCCTCCGGGTCCATGCGGCCTTGCTCGTCACAGGGCACCAGCACGACATCCGAGCAGTCCTCACCGGGTGCATCACAGAACCCGAGCATGGCCGCATTCCGTCGAACGCTGTAGTGGCCTTGGACCGACGTGAAGATCCCCATTCGCCGCTCGTTGCAGTGATGGCGCTGGGTACGCTTTGTCTGCGGTCGCCTGGCATTCATTTGAAAGACGTGGCGCGCTGTCGTCAGTGCAATAAGGTTCGCATAGCTGCCGCCAGGACAGAAGATGCCATCACCCTGCAGCGGTGTCTTCCAGCCGATGCACGAACTCAGCGCTTCAATAACCCGTCGTTCGAGAAGCACCAGATACGGCGCAGCGGAAAACGTATCCGCAGAGTTGTTTAACACCGAGCAGATTAGGTCAGCTATCTGTCCTACTGGATCCGAGCCGCCGTAGAGACGGTGCAAAAAGAAGGCGTGCTTCGTCCGTACCGAATACCGAAGAAGGTCTTCGAGAAACTGTTCCAGCAAGTCGCGCGAACCTGCACTCTCCCCGCTGATAACACATTGAACATAGTGATCAAGCTGTCGCCAAATAGCACTTGGTGGTACGTACACGAGCGGCAACTGCGCCTCGGGTGTCCGTTCCACACCATTTTCACTGCCCGCGTCGCTTGACGTGCAGAGTCCCAGTTTTCGCTCGACGATCCCGAGCAGTTCCTGGAGCTCTCGCGCAAACACAATCTCACCCCCCAAACCCACTTCTTTTAGTTTGTTGGTCGCATTACCGGGAGCATTCCGGGTTTCCATACGGTGAGCAGCTCCGAGCGGAGCCTCTGGAGACTCGGCATCCCGACGCGAATGTCCGAAGCGCGCCGCTGCACGCTGGATCCGCTGCTGGCGAGGTTCGAAACATGTGGCCTTTTCGGTGCTCATGTCTATTGTTTAGAGGAGCGCAATTACCCTGCTTGGCAAGTCGGGTACCAGTGCGTCTGTCCAAAAGTTGGACACGTACGCGGTGCTTGCACCGAAGCGAGAAGTAGCGTGCAGTGCTTCTACGTTGAAACGAAGAAGCGATGCCTGGCCATCGCGCACGCGGAGCGTACCCGGAACGACAGCACTCGTGCCTACCAGCGTCCAAGGATGGACGCTGGTAGGCACGCTGCATAAGAGTGCCTTGCGTTTCCCGGGAACGTAGGTCGTTTCAGTGTAGAGGTTCTGTGGATCTCGAGTGCGCTCTGGTATGGTAGAAGCCTGCCGTCTCGGGTCGCGGGAGGATCGACTCACGAGAGGCGTCTCGTTTCCGCTCGGACCAGAACTCTTTATGTATAAAGCCTCGAGTTGGGAGAAATGTAAGAATTCCTTCAAGAAAACAGGAATTCTGGATATGCATCCGGTCCACGGGCTGCGTCTTTGATAGATACGTGCTCGCGTCGAATGCTTCGTGGTGTAGCACCCGTACGAGTCACCACTTGCCACCGGGAAACGCATGTGCTGCGGAGCGCTACAGTGCAGAACACTGGCCAAGCACGAGCACCTCGCGAGGTGTCTGGGTCCGCGGTTGGACCGCACCGGAGCATCCGACGGTGCAGAACCTGGTACCAGCTGGTTATGCTTTCTGGAACGCGTACTGGCGAGAAACGTTGGTAATACCTCGAATGAAGCTCACCCAGGATAGGACGCATTCGCACTCCTACCGCGTCAAATCCTAGATTGCAGGCACAAGCGAGCATGAAAACGTTGACAGATGAGGCAAAATCGAAGCAGAATCGACGTAGCCCTGAAACTCCGATTCAAATGCATGATGATGAAGCGAACTACAACGGCCTCGAGGCAGCATTGACGTCTCCGTAAAACATTTGACAAGGAATCAAGGCAGCTGCCTGGTTCATGACCTGGCGCGAGCAGAGCTCGTGCTCTGGACGCTGGTGCGTCGGATCCATCAACCGCATCAAGCGAGGCTCTGTTGCAGGAGCAGTTTGCGCGTAACATGCTTCTTGACGCTGAGGAGTCGAAGAATGTAATGGAATGCTCCGAAATTATGCACGCGTTACCTGTAATCCGGGAGACAACCCCAGTCCGACGAAAACGCATCCACCTGCCGCTCATCGTAGTGCATGAGGCGTCCAGGGGATCATTTGGGATGCACTGGTTATACTCAGATTAGCGCATTCCGGAATACCTGTATCAGCATGCCCGCTTCGCTTTCGTATGATGCTCTCGCAGTAGTACTCGTAAGACGCACGTTCATCCCAGTCGATTAGACTTCATTCGGCAGTAGTGGAATACATTTTCGGTGGGCAATCAAAAAGGGGCAAACCGCTGTTCGCAAAGTCGTAACAGTCAAGCATTCCGGGAACATCAACGTTCGCAGCGACGCTACCGTTTGGTCACATACAAATCATGAAACGGACGCGATCGCTCAACACATGATCCACAGTTGAAGCACGCTTCTTGGCTTTTTATTCCCACAATCTTCGGTGCTGCTCATGGGGAACGTCGCTTTCGATCACTAAAAAGCGATAAGAGGATGATGTGGCTGATATAGGTACTGAGCTGCGCTGCGTGGCATCCCGTTCTAAGTGCTTCACTCCAGCCGAAGGCGTGTTCTCTATTGTGAAGAGCCACGCTGGCACTTACCGGTCCATAGATGCGTCGCTCGTTCCTATGACACCAAAGTCTTTCGACAGGCGCTTCTCTAACGTCACCAATCCTAAACCGCTGTATTGCTTCGCTGCGAATGCGCGGGAGTGAGCGGAAAACGCGCTCCGGTCCGTGGGCATGCTCGCGACCGCGAGGGTGACGAAAAGATACTTGAGGAAACGGAGATCCATAGATAGATATGACGAGTCTCAGACCTATAGTCGAATCTGTTCGTCTGAATGCCGAGTAGAAAGCGGGTAAAGCGCAAAGCGATTACGTTCCTATCACTCCTTCAAGTCAAGGTGGCAGAGGAGAGGGAGTCGGTCTCTGCTAACGAGCATGCAGCATTCGAACAGCTTCACGAGGACCGTAGGCGGAGCTCTTTCCAGGTTCCGCTTTAACAAGCAGGAAGTGCAATGAAGTTTCCAGAAACAACGGAGACCAGTAGACTGTCATTATGCACGCACTCTGTGAAACCCAGGCCGGGTCGAGCAACGAGACTCATGATCAGCCGCTCACGGTATATGAATCCGACGAATATCTAATGGAATGGATCTCGTGTTGGAGAACATCATGCCCGTAGCCGTACCTCAAGGACGAGACGCCGGAGCCAGAGATCTGAACGGAGAGCAGATGAAGCTGCTCAAATATCCCAGGGCTCGGGATCGTCAGGAGTTGGACACAATGAAAAGCCACGAGGCATACCAAAAAGAGGAACAACTAGGTCAAGAGCCTCCCCGACGCTCCGAGCACCATACGGAGCAGATACGGAAGCTAGATACGCTTCATTCAGAGCGAGTAAGTGAGCGCCCAAATGGCTCATGCGGACTATCTTTGGCAAGCGTACTTGGGATCGCGCTGGGCTCGCCAACGGTTTCGTTTCGAAGGGGCTGCACGGGGAGCGTATTCACCATTTCTTCGATGAGTTGCGAAAGAATATGACCAACGAGTTGCGTCGTTTGGAGGTAGCCTGCAGCGCTTGACATGCTGGAGGTTACAAAGCCTGGAATCCTGTGCTCCTTCGACGCGCGCGTGCAACGCGTGCAGGAAACGTTTCTGGACGATTTCCATCAATGCATTCAGGAGGATAAACGGGCATCACAAACATGGATGCTCGCTGCAAATCGTACAAAAGTAGCGTTTGGTATTCTGTACGATTTCCATCAATGCATTCAGGAGGATAAACGGGCATCACAAACATGGATGCTCGCTGCAAATCGTACAAAAGTAGCGTTTGGTATTCTGTACGATTTCCATCAATGCATTCAGGAGGATAAACGGGCATCACAAACATGGATGCTCGCTGCAAATCGTACAAACCTAGCGTTTGGTATCAAGCTGAATGCACTTTTTAGAGTACCTTGGGCTGGTTGGGTGTCAGATTCCTAAACAGTAGACGATGAGACGCGAGCGCAAGCTGCACCAGGATTTCACAGCCTCGATCTACATCCGGAAACGTCTCGTGCTTCCGCAACGTGCATCGACTTTGTGTCCAGCGAATACTTGCGTGCATCCTCTAGGACTCAGTTAAGGTTCTGTGGTGAAACGCTGCACACTTTCCATGAAAAACATCAGTGCACAGAAAAAGGAGCATCGGATTCGTGCCTGGAACTCTGTCCCGGCCTACGATATGAACAGCCATCACAGCGAAGCTCCAGCACCGTACGTACACACAGGGAACGAATTCACTTGACACTTGGTGAACGATCATGGTACTCCATCGCTCGATGCGACTGAGCATCGCGAAGATTGATCGTATACCTCCGGAGCAAGTCCGGAGATCGACGACATCGCGACTTGACGGCGTCTGGACGCCATCCAGCGCTGAGCACGATCCGCAGGACGTGATGGCTTCTGAATGAAGCCGCTAGGAACAAGACTCGTTCGCCTCGGTAGCTAGGTGTGTGTGTGTGTGTGTGTGTGCGGAGTCGACCTGCACCGCACCGTGTTACTCTGCTTGACACGATAGTGCAGTTCGTACAGTATTCGAAGCGTTTCTTCAGTTCGAACTTTGTCAGCGCCAAACGATAACGGAAACTGAGTGCCGCGAACGCACTGCTGCGCACGAGCGTCACACTCTCCGCTCTCCATGTTTGATGCGTTTGAAGCCGACGACCTGCAGCAGTGGGGGTATGCGCAAGCTATCCTGAAGCCGCTCGCTTCCCGGTTCGAACATGCCACCAGTCTGCCGGTCGTTGTGGTCACAGGAACGACCACTGGCATAGGGCTGCACACTGCCGCTATGCTGGCGGCGAGCGGCCTCTTCCGGGTCATCGCGACCATGCGACCGTCAAGTCTACCTACGGGAGAGCCGCGTCTGCGCGAGCTAGTTCAGCGATACACAGAAAGCGGAAATACCGTGACGACGACGACGAGGAAAGTAGCCTCGGCAGATGCACTCCGAGTATGCGCGTTGGACGTCACCTCGGAGGCGTCATGGAAGGCGCTCGCTACCCAGTTACCCGGCCCTGAGCGACGTGTGGATGTTCTGATCAACAATGCGGGTTACGGTGTGTCGGGATCGACAGAACAGGTTACGGTCGAGCAAGCACAGCAGCTCTTTGACACCAATGTGTTTGGGGTCATGCGGGGCGTCCAGGTGCTGGCGCCCTACATGCGAGCCCAGTCAAAGAGAAACCAGGCGCAAGGTCTATACACCGTTCTGATTCAGATTAGCAGCTTGGCTGGGCTTCGAGCGGTTCCATTCAGTGACCTGTATTCGGCGAGCAAGTTCGCTCTCGAGGGTCTTACCGAGGCCATGCGGTACTCGCTGGAACCTTTCGGGATTCGCTGTATCTGTGTGAATCCGGGACCCGTACGTTCGGCGTTCAGCACTCGGTTTGGTATTGCGTCCCGCGACCGTGGCTGCCGGCAGATCCCCGACGAGGATCCACTCGTGAAACACAAGCTAGACACGATGCACGACTTGTTCGTCAGAGACCTGGCGGAGCGGATGGCCAGTGCCGAGGTCGGACAAAGCAGTGCCCAGGTTGCAGTGAGCATCGTACAGGCTGTGGTCGACGGCCTCTGTCTCAGTGAAGCGCCTTCGTTGCATTACGGTACCAGTCCAGTTGTTGACGAAACCATTCGTTGCCTGAGAACAGACCCCGCAGCGCGCACCTCTGAACCGTATCGGCGATTCTGGGACGCAGTAGCACGAGCGCAAAAACAAGCCACCGATACAGCAGGAATGCCTTGAAGCATGATCTCCTCTAGCCGACAGCGAATGAGCGATTGCATCGATTGCAGGGTGACGTTCCTGGTGCGATACGAGAAAAAGACTTCATGCCTTGTATCCTGATGCTGTTGCGGAAGCAAGTGTTCCGCATCTCGATTCGTATGGTGCAGGATCGCGGTCCTTGCATCGATCTCTTAAAACACATATGCGTAGCCGGATATCCTAGCAAGAGAGTCAGGTTCCACCGGGTTTCTTGCACAGTACCCGAACGCTGCATCGACCTAGATACCCGACATGGCATCCGTACATTCAAGTTACCAGGCGAGCGTACTTGATCCTTGCGTGGACATTTCCGATTTCCATGAAATCCTTAATGTTTCATAAAAAGCACGTTATCTTGTATTCTCTGTGATTTTGGTGCGCGTTTTTGCGCAGCTCAGTCGAGATGAGGTGCGCTGTATCGCGCGTACCGCATAGATCCTCATTCCCATCATCGGCATGGTTTTCCGCATCCAAGATATCTTCGCCATGCACCTAGTCATTCACAATCATTTCATCTGCATTGCAACGCGGTTTCACAAACAAAAACGGCTACGACAGGCATCGACCTTGTGGCGCTTCGGTACCTGCTTCGTTCAGTTTTGTGTACGCTTGGAGCATCCGTGATTGTGTGTGTGGGAATCCACGTTTGCGAGAACCACCGCAGCGATGCAACTCGCCGGTAAATACAACCACGCGATGTGCATTGTACCGCGTTCCCAGCAAGCCTGCACCCCAGCCACTCCATAATTTGCTTCGCATGGCTGAGGAAACGCGGTTCTCGCGTCCTCGACACGCTCACATGGCGCTGAAGCGAGCAACCACCGATCGTTGCACTGTGCGGTGGATGACGTCTTCCTCTCTTTCCCCGGGAGCAGAGTCTGCGGCTACTGTTCTGGAAACAAGTCCGTCCATAACAGCAATAGTTGCCATCGGAGCCTCTCATAGCAACAGCTGTTCATGATAGCAAAGACCGGTACGCAGCCTAGCACAGACGAATCTTCTTCGGCGACTGCGGTGCTGGTCACGGAGAACGATCAACCTCGATCATGACAATCGTTTCCGATTGCATCTTGTCGATTACCGAACCTCGTATCGCAAAAACTTCTCGTGAGGAGAATCACAGCTCAGGTCGTGCCGCTGGACACTGTATGATGCTGGGGGTGCTTTATGTTGTCTGGTATTGCACTCACTCATCGATACGCACTGCAGGGCATGAACGCATCCACCGAAGGATGCACGATGTTTACGTCACGATTCTACAACGGTGAGTTGTTGCAACGCCTCGAGGTCTATCACGATAGCCCCGTATTTGGACATGGTCGCTATCACGTGGGCCTCTGCAGATGGTAATGCTCTGTGCTCAAAAAGCGCAACAGAGGCGTGCCTGCCGATGTCCAGGACTGGCTTCCCGAAGCGCAGCGTCGAGGCATGCAAACATCTCTTCGTCTGTGTGCCTTTTTGTTCCCAGTACGGAACAACGTCATCGTCGCATTGTTCCCCAGCCAGCGGACCAAAGCCTGCTGTACCAGCGAGATTGGCGTCCGCAGGCACCCTATCCACGGATACGAAACGGAAGCGCAGGCACTCGCAGTTCTATGGTCTCTGGTGTGGAATCCTCACAACGCATGCGCTTTTCGTGGCGAGTGAATTACCGCATCGCAGCAACAGCAGCATCTACCTCGTTTGCATGTGCACTTTACGAGGAGCGTGGCAGAGGCTACCGTGCGCGTCCCGTGATCATCGCACAGCTCGCTCTCCCGAGTGATACACCCTCAGTCGCCTCAAGTCAAGCATTCTTGGGTTGTATCGGCGCCTCGACAGCGACAGCGCATATGCACACACGACCGCCATCAGTCAGCGTGCTTCCTACCGGAAAAAGTCGCACGCTGACGAGCCCGATTTGCGTAGATGTAGTTGGTGAAGGATCCCTCCCAGATTGTCGCGATACGGTACACCGCAAAGAGCAGCAACGTGAGCAACAGACCCAGGGTACTGCGTTCAAAAAGCGCCTCCGCAAGGAACAGCAACGAACTCCCATCGTACATCGGATGCTCAAAATGACTGAAGGGAAACGCAGAGACCTTGGATGGTTTCAAGATTCCGAAGTAGTCCCCTAGATACGTCCCGAAGAGACCCAGCTGAAGAAAGGACGTGGTCACCAGGACAAGCCCAGTGGCAAACGCGGCCCAGGCGACCGCGTCTACAGCCGAGGCTATCGTTCGTGGGGTGCAGAAGCGCCACACCACCGCTGGTATAAACGCCTGTGGAAACGGAGGCAAGCGCACCGCACTGGTCTGCATTGCCTCCAGCACTACCAGATCGCGATACAAGGAAAAGCTGAATACCCAACAGGCCAGCAGCAAGCAGGCGAACCGCCGTCGACCAAGGCAAAGGCGACTCCACACGCTCGTGTAGTACTCAAGTCGGGCGAGCACGTTCCATAACAGCGGTGCTGCGATGATGTACGTAATCGCTCGGGCACTGGCGAGATCTAGGTAAGCGCTTTGTTGAGCCAAGCGCTGGGCAACCACCTCCAGTGGTTTCCGTACGAACACCGTCCAGCGCTCGAACGCCAACGCGTACGCTCGCAGTACGATCAGAGCCTCCTTTTCCAACTGCAGAAAGCGAGCTCCTAACGTATCCATACAAAAATCGAGTGAAGCGTTGCTTTGACACAAACTCTGGAAAATACCTGGACGACTCGCAGTGTCCAGCAAACAAGTCTAACTGGGTTACAGGGTGTCCCAGTGGCGTCTACTCTGTACAACAGAAGCGCTGCTTTCGTGTACTCGTCGACGACGCCCCGTGGCGAGCCAAGCGATGCAGAAAATGTGTCGCTTTTCGTACATAACGCAGCTTTCTTGCGTTTTGGCGCTGGTGTTACGCAGCAGCTTCTGTGTGTGAAGGCACTGAGGTCTGGAGTCGACTAGTCTGTTCAAGCGGGTACTCGTACGTTGAGCTGCGGGTGGAGGCTGGTGTTCCACAGAGGCGTCTGTGAGGAAAAAACGCGCTTCCCTGGATACCCCGCAACACACGTGGAGCCAAAGCGCTGCGGTTCCTGTCACCCCAGACCCCTACCGTCAGAAGAGCGAGGCGAAAATTGCTGTCAAAGCTTCTCTCGCTGGGTAAAGCCTCTGACACGAACTGTCGTTCTCGCTGACAGCTTTTGGCGTCCAGTGAGCGTGCAGGCAGCACGCACGAGACGCTTTCGCAGTGAATCCTCCGCATACTCGTGCGGGTGGTGGTGGTGGTGGTCTTCTGGAAGCGCACTCCGCCAGCTCGCCACAGTTCTTGGAGCCAAACAAACAACATCGACGGCAATAGCTGGACCCTGGGACGTTTCCTTCACTCGTTTCCATGGTTGTGGCGAACGGACGCTTTCGCTTCGCCATTGATCGCGGTGGAACGTTCACCGACATCTACGCGGAACAACCCGACGGCACCGTGCGCTTGTTGAAGCTTCTATCGGAGGACAAGGAACACTACAGCGATGCGCCACAAGAAGGCATCCGCCGTATCATCGCCGAGTTCTACGGCACAAGGCACCACAGCACCGACACCATTGACCCACATGTCATCGAATGGATCCGAATGGGTACCACTGTGGCAACCAACGCGCTCCTCGAACGCAGGGGAGAGCGTTGTATCCTCCTCGTTACAGCGGGTTTACGCGACCTCCTCCAGATCGGCTACCAATCACGACCGGATATCTTTGACCTACGTGCTGCGAGAGCCGCTGTTTTGTACGAGGATGTTGCAGAAATACCGGAACGTGTCCGACTGGTATCCGCCGCAGCCTACGAGTCGCTGGAAGCAGTGGAACGCCAGCACCTCATCGCTACCCGAACCGGTCAATGGGTGCAGGTATTACGCCCACCAGCCTTGGACGTGGCGGAAAGCGCCCTCAAAGAGGCACTCCAGAAAGGCATCCGCTCGGTGGCGGTTGTCTTCATGCACGCGTACGCATACGATACCCATGAGCAACAGGTGGGTCACCTGGCCCTCTCACTCGGTTTCCAACACGTCACGCTGTCGTCTTCGTTGACCAACATGCAGCGGGTTGTACCGCGCGGACTCACGTGTCTCGTGGACGCCTACCTGACACCATGTCTACGCAAGTACCTGGAATCGTTCCGCGACGGATTCAAAGGCCGTTTGCAAGACACCCTGGTAGAGTTGATGCAGTCCGATGGCGGCCTCTGTCCACTGGAGTCGTTTACCGGTTACAAGGCGATCCTGAGCGGCCCCGCTGGCGGTGTTGTCGGCTACGCGAAAACCATCTATCCGTTGACGGCGCTGTCGAGTCCAGATGGAAAACCTCAACCAGTCATCGGCTTTGATATGGGCGGCACCAGCACCGACGTTTCACGCTATGCCGGACAGCTGGAGCACGTTCTCGAGTGCGAAACAGCGGGCGTGATGATCCAGGCACCTCAGCTGGACATCCAGACGGTGGCGGCTGGCGGAGGTAGTCGCCTCTTCTATCGTTCCGGACTGTTGCAGGTGGGTCCCGAGAGCGCCGCTGCCGATCCCGGCCCCGTGTGTTATCGAAAACCCGGCGGACAACTAGCTGTTACCGATGCCAACGTGGTGCTGGGGCGTCTACAGCCGCGCTTTTTCCCATCGATCTTCGGGCCTGACCAGAACGAATCCCTCGATGTAGAGGCCGCCCGCGCAGCTTTTGCCTCCCTTCGAGAACAGCTGACCAGAGACGACCCCGAGCGGAACCTGCTGAGCATTGAAGAGCTAGCCTTGGGCTTTATCCGGGTCGCGAATGAGGCCATGTGTCGACCCATACGTTCGATGACCGAGTCTCGAGGCTACGATCCCGCCCAGCATGTTCTTGCGTGTTTTGGTGGTGCCGGTGGTCAGCACGCCTGTGCAATCGCTCGGAACCTCGGAATGTCTACCGTGTACGTGCACCGCTACGCTGGTGTGCTTTCGGCGTATGGTATCGGCTTGAGTGAGTCCGTGGAGGATCTGCAAGAGCCGTGTGCGCTAGAACTCGCACGTGACCTGGAACGAGCGCAGCAACTGCTCCAGGAGTTGGAGCTACGTTGCCGGAAAGCGCTTGAAAGACGCGGTATTGCAAGCGATCGTATCCAGTGTGAGCGATTCCTCCATCTCCGGTACCAAGGTACGGATCTGGCGATGTTGATTTCGGAACCGGGTGCTGCGGCTACCTGCGAGGATTATGCAAGCGCTTTCGAACAGGCCTATGAACGTGAACATGGGTTTTTGCTGCGAGGTCGATCGATTCTTATTGATAATGTACGTGTACGCGTAGCTGGACAGTCTGCAGTGTCGCCTGTGCAGACGTATTCCACTGATACGACTGGTGCTGGGCATTCGGATTCGGGCGAGGATGCCGCGACACGGGCCCCGGGGCCGCAACAGCAGCAGCAACAGCAGCTCGAAACGCTCTCGTCTACTGGTGCGCTATTGTCAGTGCCAGAGCCGCTGGATATGGTTGCGGTCTACTTTGCCACTGGCTGGCATACCAGGACGCCGGTCTATGCTCTGGAGAAGCTTGCTCCATACCAGACGTTTTCTGGTCCAGCGCTGCTTGTCGATCCCGCCGGTGGTATTACGATTTTGGTGGAGCCTGCCTGCCAAGCTGCTGTGCTCGCGGATCGGACCATACGGATTGACTTGTCGTCGGTTGCTGGTGCGGCAACACACTCGAGTAGTAGCAGTAGTAGCACTGATAGTCTTTCTGTTGCTCAAAGCGTCATTCAAGTGCCGGACGCTGTCAAACGATCCATATTTGCACATCGCTTTATGAGCATTGCAGAGCAAATGGGTCGCACACTGCAACGCACTGCGGTCTCAACGAATATCAAAGAGAGACTCGACTTTAGCTGCGCACTCTTCGACGCCAAGGGAGGTCTGGTGGCCAACGCGCCCCATATTCCCGTCCATCTGGGCTCGATGCAAGACGCTGTTCGCCAGCAGGTGACGCTCCTGGGTGCAGACTGGCTTCCCGGTGAAGTGGTGATGACCAATCATCCAGCAATGGGCGGCACCCATCTGCCGGATATCACGGTTATCACCCCGGTGTTCCACGACGGACGACCAGTGTTCTTCGTGGCGAGTCGCGGTCATCACGCAGACGTCGGCGGACTGACCCCAGGCTCAATGCCGCCTTTCTCACGGACGCTTGCTGAAGAGGGCGCAGCCATCGCCAGTCTCAAACTCGTCCAAGGAGGCGTATTCCAGGAAGGACGTGTTCGAGAGCTTCTCCAGCACGCCGGATGTCGGTGTCTGCACGATGTGCTATCGGATCTGCGAGCCCAGATCGCTGCAAATCAACGGGGTATCCAACTCATGAACCAACTGATCCAGGAACAGGGTCTTGGTGTTGTCGAGCACTTTATGCATGAGATTCAGCGCACCGCTGCTGGATTCGTACGCGATGTCTTGCGACAAGTGGGGAAGCGCCATGGGAAACGCACCCCAACGGGTCGGTGGCTGCTCGAGGCTGCCGACGTGATGGATGACGGCTCCCGGATTCAGTTGCGGGTGGAGATTGACGACAACGACAACGACAACGACAACAACAACAACAACAACAATGACAATGACAATAATGTCGACGACGGCTGCAGTGCTGTCTTTGACTTTACAGGAACGGATGCACAGGTGGTTGCCAACTGGAATGCCCCGCCCTCGGTAGCAGCGTCCGCGATCATTTACTGTCTACGGTGCCTCATTGGACGTGATGTACCACTCAACCAGGGCTTTCTGGATCCGATTACCATTCGAATCCCGGCAGGGTGTCTGTTGGATCCTCATCCCGAAGCCGCGGTTGTCGGTGGTAACGTCCTCACCTCGCAACGCGTAACCGATGTGGTACTGCGGGCGTTTGGCGCTTGTGCTGCGAGCCAGGGCTGTATGAACAACCTCACGTTTGGTACAGAGCACTGGAGCTATTACGAAACAATTGGTGGTGGCAGTGGAGCTGGACCCGGTTGGCACGGTGAGCACGGTATTCAGGTGCATATGACGAACACGCGTATGACGGATCCCGAGCTACTCGAGTGGCGTTATCCTGTTCTTCTGCGGCGGTTTCGTTTGCGATCCGGCTCTGGTGGTCGTGGACGTTGGTCCGGTGGCAACGGCATCGAACGAGAGCTCGAGTTTCTCGAGGACGGCATCCAGGTATCGATTCTGTCGGAGCGACGCGTGTTTGCTCCGTTTGGTTTAGCTGGTGGTGAAGCTGGCGCCCGCGGACGCAACTGGCTCATTCGCGCACCGGACACCAGCCGTGCTGCGCGAGCAGAAACGAAGGAAACTGATCCCCAACAGACGCTAGGTGCAAGCGCTCCGAGCAGCAGTAGCAGCAGTAGCAGCAGTAGCAGTAGCGATATTGTCGGTGGTGCTGCGTTCCACGCAGGCACGGTGCAGGCGGCTGCAGGCGGCCTTGTGGACACTGCTGGGCGCGCTGGACAACCCAAGTCGCACAAAAGCGAGACGCGCTCATCAATAGACTCCTGGACCCGTACAGAAGCGCCACTCGAGCGTGCCTGGCTGGATGATCAAGCCGGTGTTGGCTCGCACAGGCACTTGCTGGTGAACCTCGGTAACAAGCAGTCGATCCGAGTTGTTGCCGGTGATCGGATTCGCATCTGCACGCCTGGGGGTGGTGGTTATGGTACACCTGGCGCTGTTGTTGAGCGAAACACTTGAGCATCGTGCGTACAAGCGACTGAACCGAAGCACTCATCTCGGGCAGCACTGGACAAGCGCTTGCGGCTCTGCGATACCCGCTACACCTCTAGAGGACGTGTGTCTCCCTGGCAATGCCCCCGATCGTCATGCGTTCTCTGCTTCCTTTTCGATTTCAATACTTTCCAGGATTCTGAACCTGAATAGACATAATGTATGCATTGACGCATGCCTATGCGCGGTTTTGCATTCATCCGGATACGCAAAACACGCCGAACGAATGCTAATGCTTGTTCCAGCTCCTTATCCTAGACCACGATATTTTTCCTGTCGGATATAGTCGCGTTCCCATTGATGTAGATACGGGAGTACGGGTGATGGTGTAAGCGCGTAAACGTGCCAACGTGCTCGTTCTTCTACCATAGACCACAGCTCGAGTAATATCGCGTGTAGATTCCGTAGAGCAGTATCGATCCAGGGGCGGTGATCGGTAGCCCGCTCCCTGACGCCTACTGAAAACCGCGAAGACTGTTGGTGCTGCTGCTGCTGCTGTTGTTGTTGTTGTTGTTGGCGCAAGTTGATCCACGCTCGCACCAGGAGCGGAACCAAAAACGGAGCCACGCGTCGGACGAGTCGCGGGTGCTGCTGCACCATCGCATACCAAAGCGTCGCAATACTCGCTTCTCCGGGGTACTGCTCGGTGACCCGCAACGCGAGCGCCAGAACCGGATGAAAAAGAGCTCCCGCTGGATCCGCTGAGCGATCGACCAAAGCGATCAGGAGCCGCACCAGGGTCTCCACAAGCCGGCAACGGCGTTGCGTTCCGGTCTGCGTCAACGCTCGAGCACTCGCTATCAGTAGCGCTTTCACCACGCGAAGCAATGCCTGGTGTTGACGACGCCAGTGCGTCCCGAGGCCGTGAAAGCGCGCACCACGAGCAAGGTGCTCAGGCCTGGGACGTGCAGCTGCTGCTGTGACTGCGGTTCCATATCGCTCTGGACGCTGAAGCGGGCGCCATAATCGCTCCACCAGACGTAACAGGTACCACAAAGCCGGTGTATCGTATTGAATCGATCCGTCTGGTTGGAGTTCCGGAAGCCTGTACTCCAAGAGTCTCTCGAGGACTGCCTCCAGCGTTGCGGCGTCCATGCTGGTAAGCCAAATACCCAGTCGCATCTCGATATAGCCGGCAGCGGAGCGTTGGGTGCTGCCGGCTGAGGCCGCACTCGCCTCCCCGGCGACATCTAGCACCGAGGCAGGTATTCCAGGTGCTGACGGTGCCTCGGCGCTCGACGCCAGTACCAACATACTCAGCAGCAGTGCCGTACGACCGGGTCCCAGGGAACGTTGAGTCGTTGCTGGTTGCGATTCTGGTGCGCTCAACGCCCTCCATGTGTCCTCGAAACAGTCCCAGATGAAGCGCAACGCGCGTCGGGGTAACCGTCTCGCCAGCTGCTCTAGCCAGTGCTGGATCCACAACAGACCAGCAAAGGGCTGCGAATCCAACCAGACCGGTGAACATGTCGCCAACACAGTGACCAGTGCATTCGCCAGCGATTGTGATGGCATTTCAGTGGGTATCTCCCAGCGCTCAGTGAGCAAACGCCGCCATAGCGCCCAGCAGCGAGGACGCAACGCGCGGGGAATCTCATCCAGAGGCGTCAGTGGCTGCAACGACGACAGCAGCGGCAGCAGCAACTGGTGCTGCTGCTGCTGCTGCTGCTGCTGAGGCTCCAGCTCGTGGCCAGCTGCAAAGTTCGTCGTATTCAGCAGCGTGTCGCAACAATGCAGGTAAATCAAGCGCCATGCATCTGGTGGATGCGTCCAGAGACTGCGCAGGAAGGCGCTGCACAGTTCCTGGTAGAGGCCCATGTGCTGATGCGTCCAGTACGGTACCTGTGCGTCTTCGCCAGCCAATTGCTGTTTCCAGAGAGTGCTCAGATGCTCGGCGAGCGCTGCACTACCTGTCCAGCGCAAGGCAAAACGCGGACCGTATGCGAGACCCATACGACATAGCGCGAGCAACAAACGCGGTGTTCGCGTCCAGGTGTCCGGGGTCCAGGCGCAGCGCTCAAGCAATGCCAGTACCCGGGATGCAGGTAGCAGACGCAACAACGTATCTAGAAAAGGCTCCAGAAGAAACCGTTGCCGTAACCAGAGTGTTTGGGGCGCTGAGCCGTCGGTCTTGGTGGGCGACGCTTCCGCCGGCCAAACGCACTGCAGGCACTGAAACAGGGCCGCTTCCGCAGCAGTACGAAGCGCTTCCGTAGTCGTCGGCGACGTGGCCGCCGACGGTATCGTCACCGCCACCGTTGAGGCATTCGCTTCCATCCATAAATCCGATAAATGCACGATACTCCAGGTGGAAAGCGGATGCAGGTCCGCACTGCAGGGCGCCTGCGCGAACGCGCTCAACAGGCGGCAGAGCAGTAGCTCGACCAAAGCGGCTACCTTGGGGGTATCGCGGGGCAACTGCGGTATTGCTGTCACCAGTCGAAGACAAGGAATGGATCGTAGCGTATCGGCGTGCTGGCGGGCGAGGAACGCCAATACACAGCCAGCAGTCGTGGTGTAGTCGCTGTCATCATGCCTGATGCGGAGGTGCGGCGTATCGAGCCCAGTATCCGGCGTTTCCAGCACCTGTTCCTCGCTTGGACGAATCCGGAGCTCCCAGATATCCACATCTTCACAGATCCATTCGTTGATTCGGGGTTCATCAAGTGCCATCTCCAGCACTGCATCGAGCAGAGCGCGTTCCTCGCTGATGCGCACCAGCTGGAGTGCAGCGTGTGCCCACAACATGGTGCGCTCCTGTCGTATCGGCAAGCGACAGTCGCGCTGTGGCAGCCAAAGCGCACCTAATGACGTCTCCCTGTGATGACTCCGCATTGCGGGTATCTGCAGCTGTCGCAGCCACAGCTCAAGGACGCTCCGTGTGGCGGTATCCGGCTGCCAGCTGCGCAGCTCCGTTAACAGCTGCATCGAGGCAGTGGAGAGCCCAGGCTGCATCGTTTGTTGCAGCTGCAACAACGCCAGGCTTACCCGCGCAAGCTCCGGCAGCAGTTGCGGAGCGCTTTCGCGACTCCAGCGCCAGCATGCACGGCAGGCATCGGTGATGAGCGGATCGTGGATGTCGCCAAGTGTGCTTTCGAGCGCTTCAGCTGCGGCACTGAACTGCGACGCGATCGACTCGATGCTTGTCACGAGCAACGGGAGCAGCGACCACTTGGCTAAAGACGCTCGCTCTGTTCGCTTTGTATCGCAACCAGCGGCTTCTGGTGACGAGGATGCAGCAGGCGCTCGAACCGATTGCTCAAGCGCGGGCTGAAGCATCTGCAATAGCTGCATAAACAGGGACCAGCGTTGCGCTACGGACCAGTGCTTGGCGAGGTCCTGCTCCATCCGGAGCTGCAAGCGCGGGCTCCACCGCACTGCTTGACCTGTTTCAATGCAATGTTTGATGAGCAGCTGGAACAGACGACTGCCGTCTCGATGTCCACCGAGGTCTGTCACGAACGCGACGCGAAAGGCGTCCACTGCCGGATCCGTTGCCGCCCTGTCAAAGAAGCAAAACGAAACGACCTGCGGATCTAGCAAGGGCTCAGTCGTGAGACGCGTCAGCAGCCGAGGCAGCAGTCGACGCTGTGCCGCCAACGGCACCATGCTCCGGAGCAGCGACGATACCGACGCATCATCGCTATCCAGTCGAGTGAAGAGGCGGAACTGCCACGCGTCTGTGAGCACGCTGCTCCAGAGGCATCGCCATAGTTCATCAGGAAGCGACGGTAACGATGCCAAATGATGTAGGAATGTTGTCAGATAAGCAACGCCGTTGCGAGGTCGCTGGCTCTCACCAGCAACAGAATCCAGGTTTCGCGGCAGCGTGGACGCTATTCCCTGCGACGCAGCGGCTGCAGCGGAACGAGAGCGCTTCCGTGCCGGTCCCGGGACCCGCTCTCGGGTGACCGGAGCGCTGTCGCTGACCTCCGGCGACGACGCCTGACTCAAGCACTCGGCACCCAGTCGGAAGCACTGAATCAGGCTGGCTACCGACATCAGCGTCTGGGTTGTGGTCGCGACCCGAGACCCTAGTCGCAGCGACTCATTCGCGCTACTGCCCGGATCGAGGATAAGCGCCGGACGCTCGCCCAGCTGCTTGAGCGTATCGATTATCCAGGTTGCGTACGCAGCGCCAATGGTAGCATGTTTCCGACCGCCGCTCGCTTTCGACAGGTCATCGATGCTGCGATGGAGGAGCAATTTCAGGGGCACACCCCAGGCCGCCTCTCGTAACGATATGAGCGAGAGGCACCCCAAAAGACCCGGTACGCTTTGGAACAAGGTCTCCAGCTGCTTCAGCGTCGCGTTCCGGAACTCGGCTCGTGCCTGGAGTCTTTCGAGGATCCGTGTGCGCACCTGTATGAGCAGTTGGTCGAGTTGGCGGCAGCGCTCGAGCACTGGCTGCTGTTCCGCAAGCATGCAAACGCGGACCACTGCGCCGACCAGTCGTAGCAGGGCCTCGGTTGCCGGTTGGAACGCAGGTCGCTCCAGCAAAGCAACCAACACAGCGAGAACGCTTCTTAGTAGTGGCATGTGCACGAGTTCTGGGCGTCGCTTGTGCTCTGGTGCCGGTGGCGCTGATGCCAGCGCTTTCTGCTCTTGTTCAGCAGTCGCGCGGAATGACTGCTCTTCCATAGCCAGTTCATCGTCGAGCGTACGTAACCAATACGAGGGATCTGTGCATACGGCCGCGCTCCAGTCCACTACACAGCGACTGAGGGCAAAGACCACCACATCGACGAGCGCGCTCGAGAGCGGTAGCGGTTCGGTCGCTGCCAGACGCGTCAGCAACTGTTCAAGTTGCCTGATAAGCGCTTCCAGTTGCCGTGTAAGCTCCGCGTTTGCCGGGTTCTCTGGGTTCTCGCCAGCCGCCTCTAACTCCTGCACCGTGCCCAGTAACATGTGCGTCGTGATCTGGAGTGCCTCCCGTTCCGCTGCAGGCACAAACCAGGCGATCCCTTGATTCGGTGTACGGTCTGCCAGTGCTGCAATGCATGCCAGCCGGTTCTCGAACGGCGTCGACTTTCGACGAGCCAGTGTGTGTACCTGGACAAAACAAGGCGGTGGCATGGAGGCTGGCTAGCGGCCGCACGCCTTTTCGGCTGCTGCCAGCAAACGAAACGTCTTTGAGGTTGCTGGAGCAGTACGACCAGATACTCGACAATACCCGGAAGTACAGATCGGATCGAAATAAGCGTTCTGACAACGAGTGCCAAACGCGTGCTGTATACGATAAGCACAGGCGGCTGTGGCAGCGGCACGCCTGCCGATCTGGTGGCATTTTCGCAGGCAGGCATTCGCATCTGTCCACTTGGGTGACAGGCGCATGGAAGCCTGCAGTGCTCGTTAGTTTTCTGGATTTCGATTCTTTCCGAACTTTAGAAATGTACAGTATCGAAAAGCAGGAATGAGAGCTTACGGATCCGCGAGTCATTCAAGAATTCGCGCTCGTCTGCTCCAAGTGACTCCTGCGACACCCTGCCGCCCGAATGTGTGACGTCACTGGGAATCCAGATGACTCGCGACACCTACCAGCGAGGACTGATTCCTAAAATTAAAGACATGTTGAGCCACGATGGATACGTACGGGTTCCTGCTGCTCGTTCATGCGAAGAAAATGCCAATGGCAAGCGAGCCTCACGCTACAAATCCGTCTGGTGGAGGCCGTGGGTCAGCGATCGCCGCCAACGTCGAATTCGGGTCTTGAACGCTGCCAGCAACATCCACCAACTGCTGACAACGGAAATGGAAGGACAGTCGAGACCAGCGTATTTAAAGCCAGAGATAGGAGACAGGCTAAGGAAATCGTCGCAGAAAAATTCCACAGTGACAGGGGCCGTTTACAAAAGGAAGAGTCCCAAAATATACCGCTTGCACCCGATCCAGCGGCTTGACTCCGTTCGGTTGGAAGCTGGCACTGGCGTAAGATCGTCGGTAACGCGTAGAGTCCCAGACATACGGGTACGACCTACGCAATGGATCCGCGTACGGAACGAACGCTTTCTTAGAGCGCAGAATCCTTGACATCAGGCTCGGATTTCCGGTCGTGCGCTGGTCTTCCACGTCCGAGGAGGTTTCTATCACGCAGCACCGCACCTGCGAATTCCCGTAGCCACGACCCATTCTTCCGTATGGGGATAATGGTTCGTTCATACGATCCGACAGATACCAAGCGTGCATTGTGCATCTTCTGTAACGCCTAGAATGCTGCTGCGTACACTGCACGGAAAAAGGACGCGTTCGTCACACTCCTGAACGCTCGTCGAGTCGAGACAGCGTTGCTGAGCCCGCACCCGCAGACGCGATCTTGGTGATCTATTGCCATTGGCCCAGAGTGCTGCATTGGCATTGCGAGAAACGCTGAGAACGACCCCTGCTGGAAGGACGCGCACGTTTCGAGTTAGTATGCCAGATTAGGAGTCCCGAGGGTAGAGGCTCGATGCAGCTGTGGCTCGCTGACGCTGTCGCTCGCGCAGTCGTGCACGCTCGTGCAAAGGGTGCCATTTTCGGCATTGAAACGACTTCCACTGTAGTGCTCGATCACGGAATTCCATTTCTTGTGCGCATCGTGTCGAGCTTACGTGACAAACCGGTTAACGAACAAGGAGAAAGCGCTGCTAGTTCTGAAGAACCCCCGGGACCTGTAGATGCGGCGGACGGAGCGTTAGGGCTGGCCGAGCGTGCAGCCACTTCGCACGTGGAGCTAGGCGTGTTTCCGGACCCGTTCCTGCCCTATGAAGAAGACCTGTACGTGGGCGATGTGCCACCTGCGCACGTCTGCCTGTTAAACAAGTTTAATGTTGTAGAAGGGCACCTACTCGTCGTGACCCGTGCCTTCCGGGAACAAACGCACCTGCTGGACAGCGGTGACTGCACGGCAATCTGGCACTGTCTGCGCCAGTATCCGGGCCTAGGTTTCTACAACTCCGGTAAAGTGGCCGGCGCTTCTCAGCGTCACAAGCACTTACAGCTCATACCCCTAGCTGGTGTGGAGGCTGTGCCTATTCACGAGAAAGTGGAAGAAGCGGCGCGTTCCCGCGAGGAGCAGACCGGATGTTTTGTGGTACCCGCGCTGCCCTTCAAACATGCGATCATTGGCATGCACGATCTCTACTCAGAGTCTAAATCGGATGCGGAAATCGGGGCAGCCATGCATTCCCGTTACATGCAGCTGCTGCACTTCACAATCGAGGAACTCGGTGTACCCGCTTCATCATGGATGGCGTGGGAGGCTCGGTCGCATCACCCGCCAGCGTCTGCAGTAGGCCATCCGGCAAACGACAGTGAAACGGCGCATCCGTTCCCGTATAACCTTCTCTTGACCAGCAACTGGATGATGTTGGTGCCTCGACGTCACGAAAAGTTTCTAGGAGATATAAGCGTGAATGCGTTGGGGTTTGCGGGGTTTCTTCTAGCGAAAAATGAGTCACAGAGGGATCTCATTGTGAAGCACGGCCCCTTGAAGGTCCTGGCGCAAGTGGGGATTCCCTGGAACCACTGAGGATCGGACAGGGCCGTCTTCGTGCGAATTGGATGTTTTTGCATGATGCTATATGGAGCAGTTGTTTCCAGCAGCGGTAGATGGATGCTGTCCTTAAGTGAGGACTGTGTGAAGGGTTTTGCACCCATCATAGTTTCCTAACGCTAGATGCAGTTGAGCGTAATCGCACGGAAACGGTTGCGAACGCAGCAGAACGAGTCCTATGTAGTTTACAATAAAACGCCTGGGATATCGCATCTCGACAACGACGGCAGGTGCGCCATACAACAGACATTGCTCGCTATCGTCATTGGACCTCGATACACGCAGTCATATCGAATAAAAGAACATCATTTTTGTTCAGCAAATTCCCAGGAAAATCGTTCTTGGTGGGTAGATACGGTGCGCAGACCTGGCTCGGTTGCTGATCTGCAGCGTACCAGAGCCTTGTGTCAGGCGAGAATCCGATGCCGTCATTTCTGGCTACCGTTTTTGTCTCATCGCAAGCCGTCAGCGTTTTACTCCAATGGCCACAATGAGTTCTCAGCCATTCCACTGGTAGTTCGCTCGACACAAAGCCGCTGGATGCTCTGGCAAAGCAATCGATGCTCCCGGATTTTGATCGAGGCTTTCAGGTCTTTGTGCATCAAGTGTTTTTGCGCATGATTGCTGGTGGAATCGTACCGCGGCAAGCCCTGTATCTGCAAATGCCTCGCTGAGGCATGTTCGGTCAGCTTTGCGCACACTCTCCAGCGCTTCCGGCTCTATTGCATGCGCTTCTTGTCTGCGCGTTTCAGGGTGCAGGCGTGCTCGAGATGTACATATTGTTTTCTAAACGCATCGATGGGCATCGTCCAAATTCGATGCCAGTACTCGGTTTACGCCGTCGTCGAAGGAGCCGGAGCGAAGCCTATGCGCGCTACAGCATGTCCGGTGCGATACGCGATCACCAGATAACGCGACTTGTCGACGGTTCCCGTTTCCAGCTCAGAGAACAAGTTGTTGAATGCCCGCTTCTCGTCATTGACCTATTGAAAGTATTGGCGAAAGCGGCGCGGCTTCATATATTCCTGCCAAATATCGTCTGCAGGAGCCGTTCGGACCACGATGCACGCTCTTTATGAAGCGTCCAAATCGTTTCCCCACTCAATACGGAGCTCTGAGCGTCGCGATGGCTCCCAACATGGTCATTCCGTGCCATGGTATCGCACCTGGCGTCCGGCAAGCACGACTCGTGGAAATCACGAGTCGTTTAGAAGCTGAGCAGCATGATCTGATTTCCGTCTAGGTCTCCAGTGACGTCCTCTTGATGGAGAGGTACGGCAACGGCCGTGATTTCCTTGAACCCCCAGTCGACGCTCGGTAGAAACGCATTCCCGCCATTTCTATGGAAGGCTTGAAAAAGATTCTCGTTTCTCGACGTACGCCTAGGTTTCATCCTGTGCATGCAGATTGACAGACAATCTGTTTCTGTCGTGCCTGCTTACATCTTCCCACTTGCTCCCTGCAAACGTGAAACCTTGAACGAGCTCCGCCAACATTCTTCGTAAATTTCACCGAATTTTTCGTTGTTGATCGAAGCGATCAGTTATTTTACCTCCTCGTCTACCTGGCGACGCTGCATGGTTGTGACCTTTGTTGTGTATATCCCGTTTATCTTTTGGATTTAGACACACTTGATCGACGATAACACTGAAACGTGTCACTTCTATCTATGTACACACTAATCCTCTGGTAACATGTCGTCAGCGTTTCCGTCGCGGGCACGTCAACCGACCGGGGCTCGCCTTTGCAGCCCTCACGAGCAGGGGCACAACAGCGACAGAGCAGTTCGGAATTGCTGAAGTTAAAGAGCGACTTGTGGAAGAACTGCGGTCTCACGTATGCGAGCGACTCGTCTATTCATCCGTGAGCATGTAAATTGGCTTTTGACTACACACAAGATGCTTTCGACTGGATTCAACCTCGGAGAATAGGCTGGCACGAAGAGCAGCTCAACGCCAATCCCAGCAACGTGCTGTTTGACAGATTTTTCGTGAACGAAAGCGAGTTTATCCAAGACATCGATAGAAGAATGTGAAACGTCGGAGTCAAGAAGAGTCATTGGACACCGGATGCGCTGTTGAACGATCCGGTGTGCTTAGCGATTTGCAGGCGACCAAAATGCAGCATCGCTGCTTCGACGGACGTTCTCGTCATTTTTGCGTGTCTACGGTTTACGGACAGCGTTTTGTCCGACTTTGAGTACCCACACGCAGACCTACCATTTCCTCCGAATGACTTGTCATTCAGTGAGATTTGCACCAGTTTCTCCTGTAAAAACCTTTCGCGATTCACTGCGGAATCGATACTTGTATTGTATTCAATCACACATGACAGTCTCCCAGGGAAGCGTACCTGTCTCTTTGTCTATCTGTGCTTCTTCATCATCGCTCATAGCCAAGGTATGGAAGCTTTTCATTACTTGGCTTCGTTGGTGGAGTTTCTCACCGGACACACGGGGTGGAATGGTCTCACACGGAGGCTGGCACGTAGCTAGCGTTAGCTCGGCTCCGTTTTGTGGGCACGAAGTTCAAATTAAGGACGACGAGAAGCCCTGTTCACCCGCCGGCTGTCTTTAGGATGACTGGATTGTATAAGTGACGTCGAGTTTCCGACGCCAGCGATGGCAGCATAAAAGCTGTCTGAGATCTTTCTTCAGTCCATAAGGTCCAGTTTTTTGTTAAATCATTACGAAAAAACAAGTAGAACACAAAGGATGAGCAGATCCAGGCAATCCAGACGTTACTGCCTTCCATGCAGAGATGTTCGAGGCGATACCAGCGCGTTTTTGGCGTGCCCTCCCGTTATATCGGAACGCAGAATATCTCGATTTCCATGACTCCGACATAGAGTCCCGAATGTGGCTTCGGCTTGCCACAAAAGAGCCGGGAGCGTTCCTGCATATGCGCCTGTGACTAGCTGACAGGCTCACCGTCACTAGAGCTGAGCAGCTCCGCGTCGCTGCACGATCCTGCTCACGCTGGGTGCACGAGGCGCCTCCTGGCCCCCAGCGACTGCAGTACCTGCGAGCGAAGCTTGCAAACGTCTGAAGCGATGTGCAAAGTGCGGCAAACAATCCGCACGCAGCAACTTGTATGGTCACGTTGTGCGCTTCACGCACCATGAACGTCAACGAAACTCAAGGGCCGCCTCGCTCTTTCGTGTAGTCCGTGGGACACACCAACTGGCGCAGCGCTTTCACCCCGTCCCTCTGTCGTGTTCCTAATTCGAACGCGTGCAATCCTTATCAAACCCTCTCTCCAGAGGTGATCTCCGTAGAGAACGATGAGCATGCAACTATGCGTCAGGAAGAATACCTGCGACAGGTTCCCCACGTTCTTGCGTACGAAACAGATACCCCAGTAACAGGGCAAGGCAGAAGACGTGCCTGAGGGCCAACACTCGCACAGGCCTCTTCCGCTAGAACATCGAAATTTGGCCGCACTTTTCACACACAGACAACATTCTCGCAATAAAAACTGGTGTTACCGGTCCATTTTCGTGCAACGCAGCCTCGTGTCTGGTTGTGAGCGCACCAGCTTGCCCAGCACCTCAGCGCCTACGCAATGCAGCAGAGGACCACCGCCGCTCCCCGAGAACGGTTGCTCGTACCGGCGACGTGCCGCTGCAGTCGCTCAACTCGCGCTGGGAACAGAGCGCTTAAACAACTTGCATGGCGGACTGGATCAGCAGTGGCGAGAGTTCCGAGAGCGAAGCGGAGATCAACACCATCGGAAACGTTCCTCTTCGCTGGTACGATGGCTACGAGCACATCGGTTATACCCGCGACGGGGAACCGCTCCGACGCCGTTACCCAGCGAACGCTTTGCAACAGCTTATAGCAGCTGGAGATGATCCCGAAAACTGGCGCAAACTCTATGACGAGAAAAACGATCGGGAGATCGAACTCACAGATGAGGATGTCAAGTTGCTCGTACAGTACAAACAGCGCCTGCTATCGTCGCTGAGCGGTGACGAGGAAATCATAGCCTGGGCGCCTCGCCAGGTGCTTCCTCTGCACCAGTCCGAGGAACCCAAACGCAGATTTCTTCCGTCGAAACATGAAGCTGCACGCATTCGCAAGATCATTCGAGGACTTGAAGAGGGTCGCATCGTACCTCTCTCGCAGCGGTACCAGCAGCGAGCACAGCAGCATGCACGCTGGCGATATCCCCAGGTGGACGTATGGACCGAGGACGACGATAGCGCATCGGATACCCTGGAACGTAAGCAGAGTCGCGCGGCTCGGGCACGTGCTCGCTCCTATGTCGCTGCACCAAAGCTTGCGCCCCCCGGACACATCGAGTCGTATAACCCACCGGACGAAGCGTTACCCACACCCGAGGAACGCGACGCCTGGGAACGAGCAGCACCCGAGGATCGGCTGTTGCCGTACCTCCCGCAGCGATTCTCCTCGCTTCGTGCTGTGCCAGCGTACAAAGCGTATGTTGAAGAGCGCTACAAGCGCTGCTTGGACCTGTATCTCTGCCCGCGAGTCCTGCGACGTCGCATGCAGACGCATGACCCAACGTCTTTATTGCCAGAGCTACCAGATCCTTCGGAGCTTGCACCATTCCCTGCACGTCTTTCGATGACATATTCAGATGGGAGTCAGCAATCTGCCGCTGCCCTTCGGTGTGTAGCCGTGCATCCGCAACTGGGCCACTGGTTAGCAACCGGCTCTGATGATGGCCTGGTTCGAGTTTTCGATGTCATTACCGGTGCTTTGGTATGTCGTTTGGACATGTGCGCCAGGCATTCAGGAAGCGCACCAGACCTGGCGAAAACAGCGCGCGACCCCGTGGTATCCCTGGTTTGGCTGCACGCACTCGAGCCGAGCGTACAGGAGATGCTCCTGCTGGTTGCCGTCGGACGTTGTATCTACATCCTCCGCGTCTATCCGTTGATCATGGGACAACGAGCCACAGGTGCGCGCGGAGACGATCCTGTGCAAACGCCGGAGTCGGCGGTGCCGCAGCGGGCGCCATCCACCTTGCCGCTTCCCGCTGATGTACAGTGGCGGGAGCTCAACGACGAGGATTGCGGGGCGCTGCCACGTGGCACGCTCCTTATCGAGCACGGCAAGCGAATTCGACACGTAGCAGTACATGCACGTTCCGATTATATCGCTGTTGTGGGCAGCGATAGCAACGGCAGCACAGTCTACGTTCATCAGTTGTCGCGACGGCATTCACAGACACCGTTTCGGAAGCACATTGCGGATGTTCAGTGCACCGCTTTCCATCCGAGTCGACCGTTTTTCTTTGTGGCAACGATGCAGCATATTCGGGTGTACTCGCTGGCAACAAGAAGCATCGTTCAGAAGCTTACACCTCGTGTTCGGTGGCTCTCAACGTTGGATATTCATCCTGGAGGCGATAACGTGCTCTGCGGGAGCTACGATAAGCGACTCTGTTGGTTCGATCTGGATTACGGCGAGAAACCTTATCGCGTTATTCGCAACCATTCCATGGCGGTTCGCAAAGTCTGCTTTCATCCGAGACTGCCGTTGTTCGCCTCAGCTGGCGACGACGGCACCGTGCACGTCTTTCATGCTACCGTCTACGATGATCTCGGGAAGGACCCGTTGCTGGTTCCGTTGCGGATCCTGCACGGACACCAGGTCAGCCAACGACTCGGCGTCTTCGATATCGCCTTCCACCCGCGTCTTCCGTGGTTGTTCAGTGTAGGTGCAGACGGAGCATGCCACCTCTGGACGGAGGTTTGAGCGTCGTGCACATGTGGTTAAACGTTGAGCGGGTCTCGTGTGGCTAGTAGGTGCTGGTGTCCTGCCCATGGAACACGCGCGGGGACCGGGACACACCAAGAACGATTGCGACCTAATCACCAATTCCTGGACGCAATGGAAACCTGCGAAACGAATACCCGAGAGTCGTGACGACCCTGGTGTCAGCGTCTACGGTGAAAGCAGCAACCACTCGAAGCGAGCCGAACTTGACTTGGACACAACACCTTGGAGGCGTCGCGTTAACGGGAACGATCGATTTGTTTCCAAGTGCTTTTGAGCCTTCAGCTCACGTTTGTTTCACCCTTGATGTGGTGTAGAGCAGGTGATCGACGTCACGATGCAATGTGACTTTAACATCGTGGACGCATTGAATGTAGGATATATATTCCTTAATGAAGAGGGCACGGGGGACTGCATTCCTCCTTGAGTTCAGTCACACTGGAGTGCTCTGATGGCTGAGGAACACTGAAAAAACAAGTAGATGCGCTCCGCACCATTCAAAGGTGTTCGCAAAATGCCTATGCGGTCAATGGTAGATGACAACCCGTTGATCACCGTACAGAAAGCAAAAGCGACGATCATAGACGCCACGGGCGTCTCTCTTTCTCAACAGACAATACGTGTGGTCGTGGAAACTTTGGGATACAGCCCCAAAAAACGTCCTAATTCAGGTACAGCCATCTTTCACCGAAATGGCAACTAAAGCGTGCGTAAAACTCAGAGATCGGTATGAAGCTGAGAGTCATTGGTTTGGTTTTTTTCCGTCGATACGACTCTCGTCGGATGAAACGGTCGGAGCGCTTATGGGTATACGCGGAGCAGGGAGCCCGTTCCATGTACAATGGAACTCGAAGAGAACGACGACCCCATCACCTGTTCTAGCTGCAGTGGATTCATTTGGCAGTCTAGGTTTCGTTCGTCGAGAGGGTTCATACAACAGTACCAACCACACCGCCGAATCATTGATGGGTTTTCGCTCGACGTCTGACGACGTTCTTCTACTTGACAATGTGGCATTTCACCATTTCCCTTGCGTTCCAGCTTTTGCCGATTCTATCGGAATAAAGCTGCTTGTCATTCCTCCGCATACTCCGTGGTTGATGCCCATCGAAGGACTGTTTTCTATCGTGAAACGCAATGATCGCTCCACTGGGCGGATCGCTGCGTCTTTCTGTACACGGTGACACACCGGGGCACATGTCGTCTTTCTTCTGCAAGCTCTCTGCCCTGCGGGAATCTCCTCACCTAAAGGCATAAACAAGTTCCTTCATTTCAAAAAAATTGGAAAGTGAGCTCGGACGTACATTTCAGAAGGTCGATATCGAGAGCAGCCAGCGGAGCGCATCGGCGATAGAAAAATACGGAGAGCTGACCTAGCACCAGATGGAACAGAGAGCGCGCGTTCTAGCAATCCCTGCATTCATGAATTTCATCAGAGTCAACAAACACATGGAGTATGCGAACTGAGACTCGCACGCCACCATCAATATCAGGCAACGTGTGATGCTGAGGACAAGGCCCGCAGACCTGTCGCGATCCAACGTTATGAGGCAACCCTTTTATGCTCGAAAAGTACATGGAGAAGCTGAAGCAGATAACAGTAGGCCGATCAAACAGGCTGGGAAGCGTCTGCGGGTTGGTGTATATCCTTACCATCCATGGTTATGAGGTGTTTTCCGTTTTTATCGGTATAGCTGTCGTGTCTATATCTTGGGGCGCTCGTGCAGTTCAGGTGCATCTGAAGCACCTGCGGCCAGCCAAGGCGCTCATGCGACGCTGCCCCGTACTACTACTACGACTACTACAGATCAAATTTCTAGTTTCTGGACACTGGTACTCGACAGGCATTCTCAGAGGATCGCCACACAAGGCAAGTCGCGTGAGCGATCGTCGCCTACTGCACCCCAAGGCGCGCACTCGGTGAGAGGATGTCGTAAACACGCACGGCCTTGAACCCGCCCCTGCTGCTGCTACTGCTGCCGAGGATGATGATGTTGGTGGTGGCGGTAGCGGAGGTAGTCGGGGCTCTGATGCTGCTGCTGCTGCTGCTGCTGCTGCTGCTGTGTCGCAGGAAACGCTCATGTGTTCCATTCTGTCACTCGCGTTGTCTGCGCTGGTGACCTGCAGACGCAGCACCGGAGCCGACACGTCGACGCCTCGGTACCACCACGTGACGGACATCAAAGCGCCCGTTCCATATCAATCATGGCAGTCATGGCTGGGGAGTTTGCATCATCGAGGAGCACGCGCGGTGTCTCTGCGCGTGCTCGGCTCGCTAGTGGCTATCGGTTTCGGCCCAGGAGTTCTCGGCCCGCAGCTGAGCCTCTTCTTCGGGCGTAAAATCGTTTTCGATATTGAAGGTCGCTCGTATTTGCTCGGGGGTCTTGCCTCGTATCATGTCCGCGATGTGTCTACAACACAGATCCAGCAGAGATGGTATATCCAGAAAGTTTGCAGCCAGTGTTAAAGAGAATAGAAGACTCTGATCAACTCGCAGGAAATCGCGGTCCCAGAGCGTTCGTTCGCCTTTTGGGCGGTTCGGTTGCGCGTGGTATCGACAGTACTCAATGACCTTAGCCAGGGTCTTGGCGTCGATGTCTTCCAGAAGTATCCCTGACTCGTCGCTATCGGCAACGTCCTCAAGCAGGTTTCGAATAACGTTGGAGACTTTCAGGATGGACTCTTCTACGTCAAAAACTTCGCCTTCAGCAGAGCGCAGACGAATAACGCGCCCGCCCCGGTAACCTGGAATGAGTGGTGCCTCGGAAGCGCCGTCCGCGGTCTCCATCAAACACGCCACTGTTCGCTCGCAAAAGCCTCCGTCGTTCTACCTGCCGCTCGCGGTGGACAGAGCGTACGTGCTTGTCTCTGTATCGTTTTAAGACAGGCACCTTTCGTTTTCACAGGGTAGTCTACCCCAGCGGGAACGCTTCCCTCTAAACAGCAGCCAAGTGCCCCAGGAGCACCCGTGTGCAGCGCTCAGCGCTTGCCAGCAACACTGCACTGTGCAGGGCGAGAGTTGGCGCCGCCCAGCGCGCCTGCGCGCGGGACACCACGACGTCCCCAGTGAAGCGTTCCGCATTCCCCGATAGCTGGCACTGATCGACATCGGACACTGAACTGCTTGCTCTATTCGTGATTGATGAGGTTCTCCTGAACATTGTTTCTGAATATACAGCTTCGACAATCGAACTGCAACAAGAGCGGCTTATGGATTTGTGCGTAGTCTTAGGACTCTCGGTGGTGTTCGCGGAGAGGCTCCTTCGAAGCGCTCGCCAGTGAAATTCGTATCGTGACTGTCATCATGATGACGAGCGATACAATCGACTATAGTCTGTAAAGTATTCAGTTTTGTTATTCAATTCATACGTAGAGGCCTCTTTTGTCATGCATTCATGACGCGTAGCACAGTGAATGCAGGCATTATTGATGGACAAAAGAACCGGATACGGTTCTTCGGTGACTGGATCACAAGCTCCTGCTGATACGATACTGAGCATGTCACGTTCAGTTATCGAAACCATTCGGAACGCAAATCCTTCTGTCTTTGTGGCGATTGAGGAGACGGGATTCGATACCAGCACGGTACCTGTGACCGCGTACGCTCCCAGAGGCACCCGTACCTTCGATGCTGGGTGCCTGGAGAGGGCGTTGGAGTCGGCAGCGGATCATCGCAGCGCTCGCTTTCCGTGGAGCATGCGTCACTGTGTTGGATGAAGACGGCGCAGGCAGATTGGTATCTCTCAGCTTGCCGTACAGCCTGGATGCTTTTTCCGGTACTTGTTTTATCATGAACAACACCGTCGTCCTCAAAGCCTCTATCGAATGGGACCGCGAGCATTGCAGCGTGGAGCGGGTGTCGCTCAGAACACGCCTGTGATCGTCAGGTACGGCACTGCGAACGGAGGCAGAGGAGCATATCGATGCGATCCTTCTGCACCCGTGAAGAGCGTGTGCCGAGCGATACAAGCAAGCGTTCATGTGCCACAGGGCAGCGTTCTGAGCAGGATGAGAAGGCGGAGGCGGTGGCAGAGCAGGAGCATATGCTCTGGTCAAGGGGGCACGCCTCAGCACATTCAAGTGACACCGCTGCGATGGGTGCACCCGCACTGGGTACAAAGCTGATGAAAATGACAAGCTATCCGTTGATCGCAACTTTTGCCTGTCCATGGAATGCGTCGACAGCGGCCTGCAACGGTGTCACTGGGGCTTTCATCGCGCTGCCAACACGCTTCGACCGCTGACTGCAAAGACAGAAGCAAAGAAGAGACCGGCGTATTGAAAGCCAGAGATAATTGGAGAGCAAGAGGAAGCAGCGGCAGGCGAAGCCAGCAAAAGCCGATGTTCATGATGGTAAAAAAAGAGACCCAAACTCCAGCGGGTACGCCCGTCTTCGCCCGATGGACCCGTTCCATTGTAGTCTGACACGGGTGTACGCGACGCTGCCGCATGCGTTCAGGTATACCTCCGAGAGATCCTCGGTATACGCCTGCCCTTACATACGGCAAGTCGATCTCAACGTCAAGTGCCGTAACACGTGCGGCTCCTGCTCCAGACGCCGGCCGCTTGATCGCAACGCAATCCCGTGTGCTTGACGAGCTTCAATAAAAACGCTTTGGTGCCGACGTTATCGTTGCACACCAGGCGCATGACCCGATGCGAAAGCTGGGCAAACGTCATCGCTCGGGGCTCGATCCGCAGCGGAACCTCAGCATGCTAACTCGCAGTCAAAATGCAGACCTTGTTTCTGATCGACGATGCCTGGACCTTTCCGGTGTCCAGATCCAATGCAGCCGTGTCACGTGCGCTCACTCACTCACACACACTCTCTCTCCCTAGAAAGCACAGATCGTATCTCTAGCCGCATGCACGTCTTGCGCGGTTCGAACGAGGCCTCTCTACGACAGGTTCATCGTTTGCGCTGTGGGTATGTTTCCGGTGCCAGTGATACCCACCATCCGCGGAGGCATGCGCTACGACCATCGCGATGGACTTTTGCGGCCTCCGCGGGCACACACACACACACACACACCGAGTAACGCGGTTTATCGATTGCAGGGCGAAAGACAACCCGTTGCCAGCATAGGCATGGACAGGAGCATCCACTCGACTCGCTGGCGGCTCATCGAAGGGCCACTGGACCGCGTACGTTTCTTCGCTGACTCGTGGTCCGCTGCGTTCAATTGAGGTCGCGAATCTCCACTTGCACCTCTTTCTCCCGATCAAACTCATCTTCAATCTCGATCAAATGGCCCAGTTTGGCCTTTTTCGTGCGCAAGTAGCGGATATTCCACTTGTTTGGCGTAACCTTTACAGGCACGCGCTCCATAATGGATAATCCGTACCCACTGAGACCGGTGTACTTGCGAGGATTGTTGGTCATGAGTCGCATTTGCTGCACACCGAGGTCTACGAGAATCTGCGCACCAATGCCATATTCCCGGCTATCGACAGGTAGACCGAGATCCTCGTTCGCCTCAACGGTATCGCGCCCTGCATCTTGTAAGGTGTACGCACGGATTTTGTGCGAAAGCCCAATCCCTCGACCCTCTTGGCCGCGTAAATACACCAAGACGCCCTGGTTCTCGGCCGCAATTTTCTCCATCGCAAACTGCAGTTGCAGTCCGCAGTCACAGCGCAGCGAGCCGAAAACATCACCTGTACAACATTCACTGTGCACACGAACCAGTACGGGACGGTTACTGAATTGCTGCGGGTCCCCGCGGACCAACGCAAGGTGCTCGCAACCATCGAGCTCGCTAACGTACGCGTAGACCGTGAAATCGCCGTATTTGGTGGGCATTCTTGCACCCTGGGGCTCAATCCGGCGAACGAGCTTCTCCCGACGTCGTCGAAAACAAACGAGATCCGCAATACTCGTCAAGACCAGTCCGTGCTGCTTCGAGAACACTTCCAAATCAGGCATACGTGCCATACTCCCGTCGCTGTCGTTGACGATCTCGCAAAGGACGCCGACCGGTGCCAGCCCTGCAAGCCGGCATAGATCGAGACTCGCCTCTGTGTGACCTGCACGTTTGAGCACACCACCCTTGGCATAGCGCAGCGGAAAGATATGACCAGGTCGGCGAAAATCATCAGCTGTGGACCTGGGGTTCGCCAGCGCCCGAATCGTCGCACTCCGATCAGCGGCAGAGATGCCGGTCGTGACGCCGTGCTTTAAATCGACGCTAACCGTGAAAGACGTCCGTTTCGGATCTTCGTTATCGGGCACCATCTGAAAAAGGCGCAATTCGTTCAGACGCTCCTCCTCCATGGACACACAGATCACTCCGGATGTGTGGCGAACCATGAACGCGATCGCTTGAGGTGTCGCCTTCTCTGCAGCGAGGATAAGATCACCTTCGTTCTCCCGATCTTCATCATCAGTAACGACAACGAATTCTCCACGCTGCAGAGCTGCAATTGCATTCAGAACGGACTGCTCACCAAAACACCAGCCGACGTCTTTATCAGTGGTCGCAAAGCCCGAGGCGCCAACGCTCCCGTTCTCGGTCTCCATTTCCGCTTCAGGCGCGTCTCTGAGTGAATCTCCTAAGCGCTCGGCCTCGCAGAACACACCTCTCGCAGCTAGCGACTGTACGTGCGACGAGTTCACTGCAGCGGGCGCTGGTGCAGGCGTCGCTCCCGGTGCTCGCTCTGCAGCGGTACCGTCACCAGCGCTCTGAGCCAGTGCACCGCGCATGAGACTTAAGTTCTTCATGGTGCCTATGATTTTAAAATAATTGCGCCTTCCTAGAAAATTTGAGGCTAGTTGTCGTCGAGCGTGAACACCAGAGACCGACCACGAGACCCTAGCAGGAACGCACTGAAACATGAGCCGCAGCAACCTGTTTCGTCGCACTTGTTGCTTGCCAAGTCGTGAACTTGCTAGTGTGTTCCCAGGTCGCACGAAAGATAGATCGCAAACTGCGCTTTCTTGTCCAAACGCTCTGGATATTCTCGGGGGAACACGACTTTTGACGAATGCGTTGTGCTTCACACTAGGTCACCTGCGCAATGTCGCACGAACACCGAACTCTTTTCAAAAGAAAAACGCTGTCGCCAACGGTATACAGTAATATCGGTGAACGCGTCCTAGAGAAGACGTCGCTAACTGAGGTGCAGACGCCACCCCGTCTTTCTCGACCGGCCACCCACTAATGCTTCCAACTGTTTCTCATATAGTTCACATTTTAGCAATTGTCCAATAAATTTCTTTCTTGTCAGCTCTGGAGGTCTTCTTTCCATCACCGCACATCTCCTGATATTGATTGCGGCGTGAGTGTCTCGGTTCACAAACTCCATACGTTTCTTGCCATCATTGGTTGTACTTACTAAAGCAAGTAGCCCTCGAACTTATGCCCTTCTTTCCATTTGCTCCTCCGTCAGCGGTCCGTACTTTGCTACATCCTCACGGCTCCTTTAAAAGCCCCACACACCACGCCCGGATGAGAGGTCTAGTTTTTCCGGAGGAGCTCTGAAAGTGGGTTAAACCGGGGTGTTCGGGCGACGGGTAAGGAAGCCCACGCCAGGGACCTTGACCGCAACGAACGGACCGGCGGAGGCAGCAGCACGAGGAAATATTGACGAGAGTTCTGAGCAGTCATCCGCTGCTCCCGAGCCAACGCTGCGGGTTCCGGCGCAAATCCCGGATCCATCCTCGAACTCGGGCTACGTTTTACCTCCCACCTTGAGTACCTACCTCAACTTTGGAAACAATGTCGGCGGATACTTTGGAAGACGGCTGTCGATATGCTCGTGGTCGAAGCTGGAACGAGCGCTTACCCGCCTATATGTTTGGGGAGCGGATACTAAGCCGCTGAAAGGTTGGTTCGTAGACTGTTCCCAATGGTTGCGGGTAGCTTCACGCGTCCACCAAGGTGACGGTCGCATTCGAATCGACCTTGACTAATGTACTTCTGATTCTACGCTCGCGCTGCGGCAGAAACTCAATGAACAACTGGAATGCAGGAGGCAATGGTGGCATGTACGTTCACACACCACGTGGGGGTGCGTCTAAATCGACGAAGTATCTCTGGAGCACCGCAGCGTTACTCCTATTCCCTCACGCGCTACGACTCGATAGGTTTCGCGTCATGGAATATTTGCGGTGTGGCCTCGATACTAGACGACGAGATATCGAATTACCAGTACAGTAATGAAGAACTGATACAAGTCGAGAACTCTACAATAGGAAAAGATACCCAACGGGATACGGAGAAGGAGGCACAGGAAACTCATGATCCACGTAGATGCGAAATAACCAGAGAAAGCAGCTCAGGAAAGAGCCCGAAGAAGAAGAAGACCAACAAGAAAAGACAGAAGAATAGAGAGAAGAACTCCTGAACGAGCCCATAACCACTTATTCCCCGAAAGGGCACCCCAGCAGGAACTCAAGAAAGCTGCCGCCAAGCCAAGTCACCTACTCACAGCGTTGAAGATCCGAAAAGCCATGCATACAAATCTTTAGACCAATTGGCACGCGAGTATGTAGATGGGAATCAGAAGATTGCCAGAGAGCTGGGACTGCTTGCACCAGAACGCAACAGTTGCAAACCTCAGTACCTGAAACGA
>Ga0078972_1004369_pt1 | contig 38990 bp, 42 predicted proteins | sample YelNatPaOPGAMG01_FD_67568 | JGI IMG/M metagenome (GOLD analysis project Ga0078972, IMG submission 67568) | Hot spring thermophilic microbial communities from Obsidian Pool, Yellowstone National Park, USA - OP-RAMG-01 (SPADES assembly) (version 2) | ecosystem: Environmental > Aquatic > Thermal...
TGAGTAGTTCCTAAACGCGTTGGGGTCGTCGTCTAGCTTGGATTAGGATACCAGCCTGGGGAACGCAAGTCGACGTACAGAACGCTGGCGATCCTGGGTTCAAATCCCAGCGGCCCCACCACTCTGGTGGTGAATATGAACCGCTTTTTCCCTTTTTTATTGTTCAAATGTAGTACTTGAATTTGGGACTTGGTTTTCTAATTGTTGGATTTGATACTAGGATTTCTCCAACAGCATCAGAAAAACCGATGGTTACTGGGTTTGAATCGCCATACTTGCATTCGTTATAGTTCAATTTTGTTAATCCGAGAATGTCCTTTGCTATTTGGTTGATGTCTGCGTTACCGTATTGTAGGTCAATTCTGAGAGGAACGGGAATCTCCCAGCCATCATAAGTGCCTAGAAATGATTTGAATCCAGATGTCCAGAGGTAGCCACGGCGAGAATTAAGTTCTAGAAATGTGCCTCTTAAAATTGGGCGGGTCCCCTCTCGGTATAATCGTATGTCTCCCGCTTCCTGCCTTATTCTGACGCAGAAAAGGTTGGCATTAGAAGGACATGCTGATCTAAAGCCCTCAAATTCCTTTGCGTTTATAGACGCCCTGTAATGAAGGAATATTTCTCGAAGAGGCTTCTTTCCCTCAAGGTCAGAATAGGTATAAAGGACTTTGGTCAATAGCTCTCTTGCCGCCTTCCTTGTCAGATGGAACTGCCCATTTTTGGGTGAATACCAAGGTCCAATTTCTCCTCTAATTACAACACCGTCTCCGTCGTCAAGGAACATCTGTGCTGCACAACAAGCTGTCTTATCCGCAGCAGTTGGGTCAGTTTTGCGAAAAACAATCCCGACATAACAGACGCCTTCCCTTGCGGTGCTTAATCGCCATGGTTTTCCACCAGCTTTGTAAAATAATGTGGTGCAAATATTCCAAGCTCTGTCTGAAAGGGGAGACTTGCCAAGAGGGTCGAAACGTGTTGTAGGTTCATCGTCTCTCAGCGTTGACTCCAGAATTATTTGAATTGGAGGTTCTATGCATTCTTCCATCGCTCTCGCCTTAAGTTGGCGTCGGAAATCAACCGAATACTTGTATGGTCTTACGTCATAGGACCCGAAAAGGTCAATTTGACCCTTTGCCCGTTCTTTTCTAACTTTGAAAGGGATCTTCTCCCCTATTCCCTCTTTCACGTAACTTTTTGGTCTGCAGTTCTGGTAAACCACATCAGGCACGATACAGACTATTACGTGTAAAGGATCATCAGATTTTGTTAAATGCATAATCCCTTCTAGGTATTTGTTGACGACATCATACGCTCTCTTATTGGGGTCAAGATTTGTGGATGCAGCTATCAGCTGTTCGCTGTCGATTTCGGCGCTGCGAGTGGGTTTGTCCGGCAAATCTGAATGAAAGACTGCTTGAAAACCTGGAAATGCGGGCCAGAGTCTTGGGTTCTCAGAAAAGGTTTTAGAGATTATGACGTTTTGTATCCGTTTAAAGAAGTTTTCTACCAACTCGATTCCTAGCTTGGTGCCAACTGCACCGTATGAAATATTTTTCGGATGAGAGCGGGAATCCGTGTCTTGTGGTCCAAAAATGGTGAGACCCGCTTTTGGGTCTATGACTTTCTGGTTATAACGGAATTCTAGAAACGGCTCTTCGAGCACCTGTAAATTAGACGAGTTCGGTTGTGACATCGTCGTCCTCCTCTTCGTTTTCTTCAAGAACCTGAGTTTCATCCTCCTCTTCGACGCCTGGTAGAGCGCTTTCGTTTATTCCTAAGCCTAAAGAGAATGAGACGGGTTTGAGGCTTAGTCGTAAATCTCCTGAATCAGTTTTGGCTAGGATTAACTCTTCCTGTCCTTTACCCATCCATTGTGAAACAGCTATTGTTCTTGAGAGCCATTGATAATTCCACCAGTTTTTGCATAATGCCTTTCTTCGGCGATTTGACTTTTTATCTTCTAAAGGGCTATCTTGCAGGTCTGTCCACAAAACGCTGATTCGAAGCCTTAAAACAGGGCTGCCGTAAAGGTCTCTAAAGAACCTAAAGTCAGGTGAAAGATGGTATCTCGATTCCTCAACGAATATGTTTCCCTGCTGTATTACTCTAAATCGCCTTTCACCAACGGTTTTAACGTTACATTTTTTTCCATCATACCTGATGAAGTTTAGCCTATTCTTTGGGAGCAAGTTATTTGGAAAGTAAAGGGAGTCGTCTTTTTTCTTCAAGCCTTTTCTTAAAAGGAAGGTTTCAATGCTTCGATGTATTAAGGCAGTTAAGGTGTTTGTTATGGCCTTCCCAGGATAATGGTTTAGATGTTCTAGGGCCACTTGGTTGACCTCTTTGAGCCACTCTGGAAGGGGGTTCTCAGGGGGAGAAAATGCCCATACAGCTTTTTCACTCTCAGGATAGAAAGGCCAATTAGGAAACCGTGATTCTATATCAATCTCTGGGACAACACTGTATTTTCTCATTATTTTTGGCATTTCAAGAATTGGCAACAAGTTTGACCAAATTGCTTCCGTCTTTTTCTCTGGCTGCTCTTCTATTGAGAGCCATTTAGATATGACCTGTCGACTTCTTGACTGGTTTCTTGGCGCGTTAATTGATTGAAGTTTCTTCAGAAGCGTACAGATACCCTCGAACCAGCTTTTTTCAAATGGAATGAAGGTGAGGTCTGATGTCATGAAGTCCAAGTCAGTTGCCTTAAGCCCATCAACGTTGAGGGGAATGAGAAAATCTATTTTCTGCTCCTTGGCAATATTAAGTGCAAGGGTTCGTTCCTTTATGGGGTTAGGTTTGTCTATCGAATTTCGAGACAAAAGAGCGAGTACCCTGAACGTTTGATTTTTGATTGCTAATGTTATGTCGTGAGGATAGGATTCGCCGCCTAACAGTTTTATGCGGTCATACCAGACTTTGTAGCCTTCTGAAGCTAACTTCAAAGCTAACCAATCGGCAAAAACCCAATCTTCGGATGCATAGCTGATGAAAAGATGTTCTTTCCCTGCTCCAACTGACTCAGCCGTAGCCATGCTTTTGTCGGACTTTATTCTGACCGATTACGGTTTAATAGTTTTTGTAAATTCACATTCCTGTTTTGGTATTGACGCAAAACCAAGAATCTTAAAGGAAATAGCTGAAAGCATCTGAACCATGTAGTGCCTTCAGGCTATACTCCAAAACGTTCAAGCCCGACTGCGCTGCCCATTGGAGATCCGTTAAGGCGCCCAAGAGTTTTCTCTGAGCGTTTTTTCTTGAACGGGTTACGCTCTGTGGGTACATGCCAGTTTTGCGAGCTATCCTGTAATCGCTCAAGCCCTGCCTCGACAGCTGCAGAATGACCCGTTCTCTCTCAGTAAGGTTCATGCTGTTTCTTTTGAGGCAGTATGTGCATAAATACGTTGCCAACGTGTTCAGGTTAACAACCTATTTCTCTTTTCCTGCTCCAAACGTACCCGTTGAAGCTTATGTCACAGAATCAAGCAACTGAAAAATCTGGTCAAGGGCAGTGTGCTGGTTGCAAAAAAATCACTGAGCGCTTCTCTGCTGTTTTGCCTTTTAGCGTTCTTGAGAAGGTGGAGAATCAGCCTCTTCGAATCCGAGGCATAGCCATGACTGCTGGGATGAGCCGCAACTTTAACATCTACACGCCGCAAGAGCTTGAAGCCTTCAGCTCCAAACTAACTGGAGCTCCCGTCTACATCGAACACGTCTCAGTCGACAACGCCGTCGGCAAAGTCACAAAGTCAGAGTGGGATGGTCATGCCCTCTGGTATGAAGCGGAGATTTACGAGTCTGAAATAGCCGACAAAATCAGGAATGGACTTGTGCAACACGTTAGCGTTGGAGCAGACTATGAAGCCGTTGACTTGGTAGACGGCAAGGTTCCTCATGGATTGCACAATGCCGAGCTAAGTCTTGTCGCAGTTCCTGGTATCCCTGAGACTAACATTAGCATTCTAGAAGCGCTTTCTCATGGAGCAGAGCGTAAGGTCGTTAAGGCTGGCTCCTGCGTTTTCTGCGGAAAAACCGCCCAGTATCTTGTTTCTGCATGCAAAGATTGTTTTGGCAAATTCCCAGCAGGCAGCTCTGCCAGTGAACATGTTGCAATAGACGCAACTGCTTTAGAAAATGCAGTCCCAGATGCTGTACAGAAGGTCAACGCTGAGTTCCAAGCGGTTAAAGAAAAGCTTGCCGGTACCGAGGGCAAATTAGGCATAGCAGAAAAGGCGCTGTCAGAAACAAATGGCAGGCTGGCTGAAGCCCAAAAAACTATTGAACAGCTAAGAACAGCTCAACCTTCCAGCGGACTCATTAAGGACCAGCCTGAGACCATCACCATTGCGGAAGCAATCGCTATTCTGGAGCATCTTTTGCCTGTCCCAACAGTTGAGCATAGTACGCTTGGGATGCAGCGAGAATGCCAGGAAATCCGTGCAGCCATCCACCGATTAAAAGAGAGGTTGGCTTAGGATGATGACGTTTATACTCACTTTTTGTGGGGAAAGTAAGCTGAGGACGAACTTGGCTGAAATCAAACTTTTGGAGAGTGAATTCTAATGGCGGATAAAACTGGTAAACCATGGATGGCTATAGGCGAAACCGACGATCCAGAGGTTGTCATCGAGTCCTATGAGGCAGAGGCAGCTGTCACCAAGGGCGACCCCGTCTACTTGAGCTCTGACGAGAAGGTTTCTCCTGCAGCCGCAGCTCAAGACTGCATCGGTATCGCAGTAGAAGACACCGCAGCGGGTAAACAATGTCCAGTGTTGACCCGTGGAAGAGTTAAGGTCAAGGCTGGAGGGGCAATAACCCGGGGAAAAGCGGTTTACGGTGCCGACTCCTCAAAACGGGTCTTGGCTTTGGCTGATCAGGCTGTAAACGAAGGTGGCAGTGGAAGCTACACCATCTACTACAACCGCAAACTTGGAACAGCCCTAGAAACAACCACGGCAGCGGACGACTTGCTCTTCATCAATGTAGGAAAGTGATTGGCAATGAAACCTAAGCTTTTTGAGTCTCTAATGCAGAAAAACAGCGAACAAAAACAGGTCTACGAGCAACTCAAGCAGAAGGCTGAGCACCCATTCTTGAAGCGCTACGTTCAGGTGGGCATCAAGGAAGGCTTCTTCAGCGACATGGCAGGCGCCTTGGGCAGAATGCACGACACGCTTGTACCCGCTGCTTGGCCAGCACTGATTGGCAGAAGCATCATCAACGTCATGCCCACAACTGAACCGATGGAGCGTTTTCCGCTTGATGCGGACGCAGTAGCTTATGAGTACGCTGAAGGCGCCAAGACGCGGTTAAGCGGCAAGAAAGTCACAACCGTTGACATCAGCACGGACATCTTGGCTGACTATTCTGAGGAGTGGACACGTGAATTCTTAGAAGACGCCACATGGAACGTGCTTAGCAACGCCATAGCGAAGGCTGGCAAGGCGGTTGGGCAGAAAGAAACCGAGAAGATCATTGCCTTGTACGCTGGAATAGCCGACGGTGACCTGGCAACTGGCGCTGTACTTGCTGGAGGCGGCACGGTGATGAGCTGGACTAAACTGCTTTCGCTGTGGTATGCCATCAAAAGCGAGAAGTGGATGGCTAACGTGTTAGCGATTAACGACATGCAGATGGCTCAGCTCCTCAATGATGCGACCTTCACTAACGCGCAGTACCTGCAATCAGGCCAGACCGATGTTGAAGCTGGTGTTGTTTCAGGTGCTTTGGGCATGAAGATAGTTTCAAGCCCACTGGTGCCGAATGGGACAGCTTACGCTATTGATACGAGTGTGGCTTCGGTGATGCTGCTGCGAAGAGATGTGACTGTGCAGGATTGGGAAGACGTCAAGTCAGGCAAGTTCGGCGTCCGCGCAACCACACGGTTTGGCCTTGGTATCCTACGCGCCAACGCAGTTGCCAAGATGACCAACATCAAGACCACGCTAACTTAAGCGCTGTAACACTGCGAGTATCTGTTCATTTCCCCGTTTTTTGTTGTTTGAATCGTTTCGAGGTTGAGCAGGTTGAGGAAGAGTCTGCAGGAAAAATACTTGGACCGCATGCATCTGGTTTTGCGTGAGCTTAGCCGAAGGCCTCTTTCGCGCATTGAACTGCAGACACGTTTCATGCAGAAATTTGACTCGCCCTCAGCTTTTGAGGGCACGTTTCTGTTTCTCGTTAGAAGTGGCAGAGTCCAGAAGAGCGGAACCGAGTACCGGTCGCCCTACAAAATCACGGAGCGAGGACAAAAACTTCTGGAGGCTCTGTCATGAGTTCTGTCATTAAAAAGATTCGTGAAATTCTAACATATGCTCCAGTAGCTGGTCGCGCCTCACCTAACAGTCCAGTCTTCTTTGAGACCGCAGACATCCCCTTAGGAGACGTCATGCAATTGTACGAGCGTGACCCAACCTGCAAATCTAGCGTAGACTTGCTGGCTGCAAGCACCGTGGGCATGGGCTTCTACACCACATGCGAGCAAGGACACGAGAAAGCCAAAGCTGCAGTCGACAGCTTCTGCGAAGAAGTAAACATTGACTGTCTCCTCAATGACATGGCTAAATCCTTGATTGCGTGCGGAAACGATTTCTGGCTCAAGCTGATGCCTGAGCGGCTCTCTGATGTTCTGCGCATGCCCATAGACGTAGTTGAGCGAGTTCAATTGACCTCTGTTAAAGGGGTAAGGCTTCCCTACAAAGTCGAAGGATATAAGCTCCGTTCCAAATATCAAGCGAATACTACGAGCATCCTAAGCCCTGAGGCGGTGATTCATTGGCGCTTGAACTCATCTAACACAAGCAGCTTAGGTTTAGGACTGCTTCAGGTGCTAGTTCACACGTTGACGGTCGGGACTGATAAGCGTCCAGCTTACAGTTGGATGAAAGCCAAAATCGAACGCATCATGCCCAAGATTTTCGAGAAGTACGCAGGACCAGACGTGCTTGCGTACGTTGACAAGGCTGATGCTGCAACCATAAAACAGTTCGAATCAGCCATAAAGAATCGCCCTGAAGAGGGCGCTTGGCTATTCTACAATAAACCCTGTGAAGTCAAACCAGTCACAATTGACCCGAGGGCGCAAGGTTTTGTCTATTATATCGACCATATTGTGAACCAGTTCTATCTTGGGTGCGAAACGCCTTTGCCACGTTTGTTTAGCACTCCAGGCTTCACTGAGGCAAGCGCGAGAGCTGCTTTAGATTTGCAGGACATGCTCATTAGACCAGTTCAACGCTACATAAAGCGGCAAGTCGAGAGAGAAATCTTCAACCCCATCCTCAGGCAAAGCGGTTTTGACCCTGCTAAAGCTAAGGTGCGTTTGAACTGGGGAAGCCCTGAAACGCCTGAAATTGTTCCAGCCGACTTGATTCATGCTGCGCAGCTTGGGCTTATTCGTCCTGAAGAGTTTCGCAAGAATGCAGTCAAATTCGGCTGGGAACTTTGGGATGCTCCCGAAACGGAAGCGGGTTCTAATCAGTCTCAGGAGGCTAACACCTGATTTTCTCAACCGCGATGGAGGTGAAAGCATGGGATTAAGCAACAGAGCACAAGCAGTTCTAGTTGGGTTAAGCGCTGGACTAGGCGCTTTCGGCACAGCGGCTGCAACAATTCCTGATTTTGTCCCTATCGAGTTCAAGGTTCCACTCGCCGTTATATCTTGGCTTGCAGGCATCGTTGGTTTCAGCATCAAAGAAGCACTAGGCGGCCAAGCTCCTTCTCAGAAAAATACATAGAATAGTCTGGTAGCGGCATTGCCTCATTTTTTCAGTTGAATTGCAAGTTTTGACTTAAAGGAATAACACTTTTTTTGACATCTCTGTTTAGAAAATCTTTATTTCCCTGAATTGACTTCCCGGTCGGAACTTGTTTAATGTAGGTGAGGTGACAAGATGCTGTCTCGTGATTGTGACGGTTGCGCCCTGCAGCTTTACGATTGTAAGCGCCGTTACGCCAAAGTCAAAGTCGGCGAGAAAGTGTATTGTCCCGACGGCACAGCACATCTAGTCGATACCGCTGACTAATCGTTAAAACTGTTGTTTGCCAAGCAAAAACGTATATATCGCTTGCAGAAAGCGGCTAATGCTAGGCAAGGTTCATTCATTCGCGGCTGAAAGTCAGCAGGAGGGATGGAGCGGATGCCTAAGAAGAAGAAAGAAGAGAAATCGAAAACTGAAGAAAAGAAAACTCAGTAATCCGTTTAGCTCATCTTAAACCCTGTAAAATTTTAACTTTTCTTTTTCTTTTTTTGTGGTTAACTTTTCATGCTGATTTTTCCGCGGGATTGCTTATCAAACGCGCCTTTACATATCCGATTTAATAATGGTTTGGATGTTAGGCGCCCTTGGATTACTGCGCTGTTGCCAACGTGAAGGCTGTTCTGCAAATCAGCGAGGATAAGTGGGACAGCGAACTCTCCGAATGCATAACCAGCGCCAGCGCCCTTGTGGATGGTCTCTTGTCACGTGAAGGCTTAACCGTGCCTTCTGTTGTGCCGCAGGTTCTAGCTGATGCGACGAAGTATTTTGCTGCTTGGGATTTCAGACGCAGACGAGACCCTGTGGGCGCTGAAGCCTTCTGGACTGAAGCAAACCGCATATTAAGCGTCTACGTGGACGCTGAGAAAGAGCTGTACGTGGGGGTGGCTTAACCGTGCTTAGCTTCGAAGTCTCCACCAGCGGTCTTGAGTTTGATGACGTGGCTCAGAAGCTTAGCGGACCGATGCGTCAGAAGTTGGTTGAGAAGCTTGCGGACATTGCGTGGGCTTCGGCTTTCTGGAATGCTCCAACACAAACAGGCTACTTAGCCAGCACAGTAGTCAAGGAAGTCGGCGACGGTGAAGCGTCAATTAACGTTTTGGCTTCTTATGCCATGTACGTGGTGAAGGGCACAAGGCCTCACGTGATTAGACCCGTTAATGCTTCGGTTTTGGCTTTTGAGGCAGCAGACGGAAGATTAGTTTTCACTCATCTGGTTAATCATCCTGGTACGAAGCCTAACCCGTTCATTCAGAACGCGGTTGATGATGCACGTTGTAAAGCCGAGGAAACATTCGCCAGACTATGGCTGGAGATGCTTAGCTAATGGGCTTCTACACTGCATACAAGGACGTCTTCGACGCGGTCAAGACTGCCATCGAAACTAAAAGCTCCATCAAGGCTGTGTTGCTTGGCGAACAGTTCACTTACGATTCGCTACCCAAAGCAGTCATAAACGCCATGCCCTCTGGAATTTCACAAGGCACACTCGGCGACATGTTGGAAGTCAAGGTCAACTTCAGCGTCATTCTGGTCATTAACGAGAATGAGCCGAAGGACTGGTTCCAAGACATAATCTCAGTAATGGCAGATGTCGTCGACGCTGTTTTAGCTGACCGAACCTTGGGCGGAAAAGCAGCTGACTGCATTCCTGTGAGTTTTGCTCCGGGTGAAATCAAGTTTGAGAACAAACTGTTCTATGGCGGAGAAACCCGCTTCCAAGCCATCATCTATCATCCAAGTAACTAAAGGAGGAAAAGAAATTGAGTACACCAATAGTTGGAAGAAACGGTGTCGTCAAGAAAGCTGGAACGGCAATCGGATATGCGAAAGGCGTCTCCGTAAGCATAGGCGTCGAACTTGTGAAAGACTACGCTTTAAACAGCAACAAGCCCGCCATAGTTGAAGACGGCAACCAGAGCTACAAAGTTTCTGTGGAAAGCATGTACGTGGACAACACGTATGCGCAGGTGGTTTTGACTGGTGACCCCGTGGACATTGAGTTGGATCCCGCTGGCGCAGCTACAGGCAAGCCCAAGGTGACGGTGAAGAATGTGGTTTTCACCAACTGGAAATTGGATCAGAAGCAAACTGGTGTTGTTATGCAGTCGATGGAAGGCGAAGGCGACGACCTGCAACTAGGAACCATAGCATAACGTGAGGGCCATGACTGAAACTGAAGAGCAGAAAGTTGCCGAGTACAAGCAGAAACTCGAAGAACACGAAATAGAGGATGCTGAAGCGAAAGCTGAAATCGCCAAGAAATTCGATGCAAAAGCTCTGGCGGAATCCACTCGCAAAATCCAAGTGTTAGTTGACCCTGACCTTGGAGAAATCCGATACGGGCTGCTTTCTCAAAGCGAGTTTGCAGCTCTGCATCTTGAAGCTATCCAAAGTGACAACGAGAAAGCCGAACGTTTAATCCATGCCATGCTTCAAAAAGCTGACCCAGCCCTGACTTGGGAAGACTATCAAGCCGTACCCTTCGACGTTAGAGGCGCATTGACGCTGGTGATGTCGCAGTTGTTTACCCGTTTTTTGCACGTCCAACAGCGGATTGGATCGACGCCACTCCACAAGCCCAAATCATCGGCATCATAGCACACGAGTACGGTTACACCCTCGACTACATCAGCTCCCTAACACCGTTCCAGCTATCGTTCCTAGTCAGTTGGCTGCGTTGGCGCCACAAATAGGCGAAATCGTATGAGCTCCAACATAAACGTGACAATCAAAGCAACCGATGAGGCAAGCGAAGTTGTAGCGGAAGCTGGACGCAACATAACCGAAAGCATGCAAGACGTGGAATTAGCAGGAAAACAAGTAACCGAGTCGCAGAGAAAGACAGATGCGAGCGCCAAGGACCTTGCATTGGGTTTCAGCGGATTAGCTACGTCTGCTTTTTCACTCTACTGTGCCTATGACCGAGTCCAGAACGCAGAGCTAAGCGTCGACAAAGCTACTTTGGGGTTGCAGCGAAGCCAACAGGCGCTTACTAAAACTCAGCAGGAAGCCGAGAAAGCTGGACGGGACTTGGAGAAAGCGCAAGTTGACCTAGAACAGGCAATCGAACAGTACGGCGACGGTAGCAAGGAAGCGGAAGCAGCACAGCGAAAACTCGACGACGCCACACAGAAATACACAAACTCGTCTAATCAGCTGCAAATTGCTCAAGACGCATTGAGGGTCTCTGAAGAACGAGTTAAACAAGCAGAAGAAAACAAAACTCAAGCCATGATTAGCGGTTCACTACAGGTTATACCTACTGTCATAACAATGGTTGGCGGTTTAAGCACGATAACTGGAAGCTGGACAGCTATCCAAGGAGCCGCAACCACTGCAACCGGAGCATTGAGTGGCGCTTTGAATTTTCTTGCGGCTAACCCGATTGTGGCTGTTGTCACGGCCATAGGCTTGATTGTTGCTGCTTTAATTGCTGCCTATAATGCTTGTCCACCTTTCCGTGATGCCATAAACGCCATTGGACAAGTCCTCGGAGGCGCCTTAAGCGCCGCGATTAACGCGGTCTATAACGGGTTGAAGTGGCTTTGGGACAACGTGCTGGTTCCGCTTGGGAAATTCGTGGCATCAGTATTCATCGGTTACTGGAACGGACTGGTTGCTGTTTGGAATGTGCTTTCGTCTGCCATAGGCGCAGTTTACAATGGGCTGAAATGGCTCTGGGACAATGTTCTGGTGCCTCTTGGCAACTTTGTTGCCGGCGCCTTGCTGGGTGCTTGGAATGCTTTTGCTGGTGGTTTGAAGTGGGCCTATGACACATTCATCAAGCCAGTTGTCGATGCGTTAACATGGGCTTATAATAACATCCTCAAGCCCATTGGCGATTTCTTCAGCGGAGTCGGCAATGCTCTTGGCGGTTTAGGGAACGCTATCAGCGGAGGCTTAGGCAGCATAGGCAAGATGCTGGGTTTAGCTGAAGGGGGAATAGTCACCAGTCCGACCGTTGCCCTAATCGGCGAGACAGGACCTGAAGTCGTCGTCCCACTCGACAAACTGTCAAGCAGTTCCAGCGTTGGTTCTCAGACGCTGGTTTTGGCTCCTACATTCAACTTTCCAGAAGGTAGCGTAAGCCAGAGTCAGGAACCGAGAGAATTCGCTGAAGCTGTTTACGAGCATCTTAGCAGGATTGTGCGTTCCGACTTGAAGGCTCAGACGTTCTTTGTGCCGAGGTAACCCAAAAATGACGGTGTTACTTGGAGGACTAAACCTTGGCGTCGTGAATGGCTTCAGCTTCTCTGACCCGAAGAGGCTGGAAGACATTGATTTGCCAGCAGCCCGAGGAAGCAGCAGTCAAGACTTAGGCGAACAAGCTTCAACCATAGAGCTGACTGGAATATTGCGTGAACCAAGCAGGTTCGATGACTTCAAGCAGCTTCAAAGAGCAAAGCGCTTGGGAAACAGTTTAAAACTGGACTCAGACGCCGTTTCCACCGTTGTCTTTGTTAAAGAGGTCAGACTTGCCAAAGTTGGCGTGAACATTCTCAGATACAGCCTTTCACTAAAGGAGAGTCTGTTTAAGCTGGTTAACTCATGTGACAGCCTCTTGGATTGGTCAACTCAAACGGTGGATGCAGTTGTTGGCGTCGTTTCAGGTTCACCGGTTCCGCTTGAAGGTGCAGCATGCATAAAAGTCAGTCACGACGCAGAGGCTGCCGAAGAAGTCAACCTAACCTATGACCCGATAGACGTTATAGACCTCGAGGATTTTGATTGGCTAAGCTTCGCATGGTTAATGAGCGATGTCTCGGGGATTAGCGGTGCCACCATAAAGGTTAGTGAAGGCACAAACAATGCTACATACGATTTCTCAGCACTGATAGCAGAAGCTGAAAAGTGGTTAAGGCTTCGAATCCATAAAACCTCTTTCATAAACCATGGCGCTCTCGATTGGGGACAGATTGACAAGATAAAGTTCGCTGTAACTAAGGCTCAGGCTCAAAACTACTTTTTCGCTGTTGATGATGTGGGAGGTTTTGAGTGATGGGTAGTTACAAGAACGTTCTGTTCAAGGACTCCTTCATTGGAACCGCTGGTTATCCACCTGATAGGGGGAAGTGGTTTGCCTTTCTCACACGTGAGAACACTAGCGTAAAATTCACTGACGGTGCCATTGAGCCGACTGTGAATGGTTGCCGCTTTGTTGCTGCTGTGGATTCTAACGGCTGGGGTGGCTTAAACCTGATGAGCAGAGCCGAATTCAAGGTGCCCTTCAAAGTTCGAGTAATCATAAAGCCGATCACGTTTGGCTTCTACTTCTATCTTTTGTCGCCTGATATTCGTGATGGTCACTTTTTGGGAACCGAAGTCTACGGCATGTGGGTTGCCATACTCTACGGCACAGTTGCGGACAACAAATTCCGGTTTGTCGTCAGCCAAGACTACTCGCCAAAGGCCAAATCGTCAGAGGCAACTTGGAGACTAAACACTGAGTACATAGTCGAAATGGAAATAACACCGTATGCTTCTAACTCTCGCAAATTTAACGTGGATTTGACTGTTAAGCTGGTTTCTGACGGTTCGTTGGTTTGGCGGGTTAGCGACTGGTGTGACCAGAGCTTATCAGCAACTTTGCGTTGCGCTTTTAGTGCACGTGCAGACGCTTCAGGGGCAATCGAGTTCTACGCTAAATCACTGCTTGTCTTTGGAAACCAGAGTCGAAAAGCAAAGGCAATCGTAAGTGCAGTGACAGGTAATGATAAGCGGGTTATCACTGATGATGTCATAGACTTCAGGGTCGTTCTCCGTGACGGCAGTCACCCTCAGGCTTCTTTAACGATTAAGAATGAGGGCAACAAGTACGACGAGCTCAGTGTCAAATCGGAAATTGAGATCAGAGCGGGCACAGAGGCTATTCTCTACTTGCTTTTCCGAGGCTACATCGACGCTCCCGAGAGGACTTATCCGCCGTCTCGGCTTAAGGTTGAGAGTGGCAAAGGCTATGCTAAACGCTTAGACTTCAGAGAAGCCTACAACAAAACGTACACGAACAAGACATGCGGATTTATAGTCAAAGACTTAATCAAGACCTATTTTGACGGCGTCTTTTGGTATGACAACGTCTTAGACGGCATAGTCATCTCTGCAGAATACAACGCTGCCCCAGTTTCAAAGATAATCAAGGAGCTTGCAGACGTCAATGTTTTCGTCTGGGGCGTAGACTTCAACAAAACCGTCTACTTCTACCCATTCAGCCTCGCACGCAGCCAAAGCAGCATACCGTTCAAGAGCAAAAGCGACCAGTTCAACATCAGCAACCGAGACATCGACGAAGTCGTAAACTACGTGCATCAGGTGGGCAAGACTGTTTCTGGCTTGCCCTACGACTACACGGCGCATGATGCGACTAGCGAAGCTAACTTTTGGCGACGTGACAAGACGTTCAAGGACGTAAGCCTGTCATCTCAGGCTGCAACTCAAGCCAAAGCCGAAGGCTTGCTGCAGAAGTACAAGGAGCTAACCAAGGAAATTGCGCTTGAAACCAAGAACATCGTGCCCATCGACCTGTACTGCATGGCAACCATAACCAACACAGAAGTTGGCTTAAACGAGTATAACGGCGAAGTCAAGAGCGTAGAGTTCACCTACTCGGCACGAGGTGTCAGGACCACCGTTTTGTTCCAGAATCGTGGCTTCAAGCTTGCGGATGCTTTGGCTGCTTATCAGGAGGCTTTGTCGGCTAAGGATTCAGGCTTAAACAACGCTGGCACGGGAACAGGCGGTGAAGAGGAGCAGCCGGAGGAAGAATTTGGCTTCATAACCATCAACCTTGCAGACGGCTACGTCCAGAGTTTGGAGCAGGCGCTTCTCTCAGACAGCATACTCTTCGATCCAATAGAGCTAACACGTTTCGAAGACGAGGTTTTGTGTAATCTTGCTCCTCAGGCCTCTCTTTTGGAAGAGCGAAGGCAGCTTGAGTTCTGCATGACCGAGTCGCTCTACTTGAACCATGGCGGGACAAAGCAGGTTGGCGAAGTCTGCGTTTATCTTGAAACTCATCTTCGGAGCATGAATGAGAATTATGCTGGAGCTGATGTTCCAGCTTTCGATGAGGTTTTGGAGGTAACCAATGAGTGAGGATGAACTATGCCAGTTGAAATCGTGAGAGGACAAGTTGGAAGGGAGAACGTTTGGAACGTGGGGCAAGAAAGTGGCTTCATAGCGTACATGCGGGGTAGCATAGGCGACGCCCCATTAAGGGAAGAGGCGTTGAGTTTTGGAGATGCAAGGATGCTGAGCGATTCCTACGGCTTGGTTGAGATTTTGCTTTACAGTGAAGGAAAGATTGGGGAGGATGTGCTCAGTCTTTCCGAGTCAACAACAATCACGAACACGTAAAGGGAGGTGGAAAAAGCAAATGGATTTGCCAAGAAGACCGCTGACAATTGCGGAGTACAACGTCTTGAAGCGGAGTATCTGCCTGTCAAAACAGAAAATCAAAGACGTCTTCAAGCGCAGAAACACTTTCGGCGATGTCGTTACCATAACAGACGAAATCAGAGTTTACGAGGGCAAGAAACTCAGGTTCGCAACCAAAGGTCACATCGTCAACCAAGGTTTAACTCACCTGATTAACTTGTTGTCACCGACTGCTTTAGCTTACAGCTCAGGGTTGCATGGGACGTCCTATCAATGGACTTCCAAGACGACGTACATGCGACTCGGCACAGGCGGGAACGTTACTCAGGGAACCACGACTGGATTAACAACTCCTGTCGGGGCAGCCCCTGACTCCCAAGCTGGAGTTACATCTTCTCCTGGTGGCGGCACTTATCGCATAGCATGGACTGCAACGTGGAATGCCGGTTCGTTGACGGCTATAACAGTTTCAGAAATTGGCCTGTTCCTTGACTTGGTAACTAACTTGCAGGGCTTTGGTTGGACGTACGGTGGCGGCGGCACAGCCTTGTTCAGTCGCCTAAGCGCTGCAGATGGCGATTTCACGGCTTTCGTGGTTAACACAAGTGTGCCTTTGACGATTGAGTGGCGGTTGACCTTCACTTTCGCATAGTTTGTTCCCCGTTTTTGGGGATTTCGCAGTCACGATGAGGGGAGTTGAGGAAAAATGGAGAGACGGAACATGGAAAAAGTTAGAAATTACGTTAAGTCAGCGTACTTGCGCAGGAAATGGCAAGCCATCTGGGAAAAGGTCGGGAAACGAATCTTAGCTTTGCCTGAGCAGACGCAAGAGGACTTGCTGCAGGACATCAGCGAAGCTGTTGAAAGTCGCATCGCCACCATGGAGAGAGCTAATCGTGAGTAAGGCGGTGTTGAAGGCTTTGGAGCAGGTTAAGCCAGGAGACTTGATCTGTGTGGATTGGCTGGATGCTAGCCGAGGCAAAATCGAAACCGTCCGAGAGCTCCGAGAAGTGGGCGTTCCAGGAGCCGTCATAGACAGCCCCGTCAAGAGCTACGGCGTATTCATTGGATTATTCGGCAAGAGAAGCAAGCACATCGTCATGGTTGCAAGCCTCTGGGTGTTCACCGCTGTAGCCGACTATGGCCAAGTGGACACGACTATCATTCCTGTGGGCACGGTTGAGAACGTGCACGTCATCCAGTCTGGAATTCTGGACGTGGAGCGTGTTCGGCTTTGTCAAGCGGCTTTCATGATGGGACGCTGCCATCACTACCTTAGGCGTTTTCAGATTAAGGGCAGAACCTTCGAGGTGAAAAGAGACGCTAGATAAACTAAGACAATTCATCAGAGAACGCTTCACTCGGGTTATGCTGGTTTCCGAAGGCACCCCTGAGAGCATACCAGCTGATACTACAAGGACAAGCAGGACTCGGTCAAGAAGGTTCAGGCGTGTTACTGTTCCGCCTTCTGAACGTTTTGTCTGGGGCATGGTCGGCTTAATCATCGCCTTGATAGGCGCCATCATCTTGGAAGGGATGTACTTGGTTTTGACTAGTGGCAAGGTAAGCATGGAGTTGCTTGCTGTCATTTCTGGACTTGTGGGCAGCTTGACGACTTGCGTGGTCATGGGGAAGAGAACATGAGAAGCTTCGAAGTTAGAGCAGCATTCGAGAAGGTCTTCAAGAAACTTGACATTATAGATGCCAAAGTAAGCGCTATGCCCCAAGTACAGGTTCAGGTGTCCGAAAAGTTCCTGCCTACCCTGAACGCTCTCACCAAACTGGGCAAGCCAGCCACAAGCTCCGACATAGCACAGATTACAGGCAGAAACCGGGCGACGGAAAGTCAGATTCTCAACGAACTTGCAGGTCGAGGAGTCGTGATTAAGGCAAGAAAGAGTCGCAAAATTCTTTTCTCATCAAGGAGGAGTCAGGCGTGATTTGGCTTGTTTGGGTCTTAACTTGGCTGGGCGGATTCCTATTCGGTTTTTCTGTGGGTTACTGGTTGGTGGGTAAGCGGAAATGACGAAGGGTAAGCCTTGGACTGTTGAAGAGGAAAAGCAGCTGGAGCAGATGCTGCGTGAAAACAGGTCAGTTAGGGCTATTGCTAAAGCGCTTGGGAAAACTCGTGATTGCGTACGCATGAAGATAGCGCGTCTTGGGTTAGAAGTTGTTGTTCAGGCTAAATCAGAGCGAACAACAACTACCAGTTTAAAGCTGCCGACCGAGTTGCCCAGCCTTGAAGAAGCGTTGAAAACGTTAAGTGCAGCGATGAAGGCTTTGGAGACTCCTGGTTTGGATCAGGCTGAGGTTTTGCGTTTGCGCAGCATCATTCAAGCCGTGAAAATCTACAATGAGCTCTTTCCCAAGTATGTGGATATTCGGGGTTTTGAAGCTGAAGTTATGGAGCTGAAGAAAAAACTTGATGACGAGAGGGACAAGAAGGGCTAGAACGTGGCATAAGGCGGACTATGACCTGCAACGCCAACAGCTAAGAGAGGGTGCCAAGGTTCTGGACGAGTCTAGGAAGGCGGCTGTTGAACAGGTTAGGGGCGACACTGCTAGGTTCTTCAGAGACGTCTGCAAGCTGACGCCTTTCTGGTATCAGCTTGAGCTGGCGCAGTTGTACCGTGAGAACCAGTTTTTGGCTGTGCGTTGGCCACGTCAAACGGGTAAGAGCACGTCTATTGGGGCTTTGCTTTTGCAGGATGCCTACGAGAACCCTGACCTCTACATAGGTTTTATCGGTCCAAGCTGGCGCCAAACCAAGCTCAACATCAGGCGAGTAGCCAGCTTCTGCCGAAACCTTCCAGCTCAAGATGTTCGTGTGCAGAAGACAAGAATCAGCTTCTCCAACGGTTCAATCATCGAGGCGTTTCCGAACAATCCTGATACGGTGAGGGGAAACACGTTTCACCGTTTGTACTGGGACGAATGCGGATTCACACCCAACGATGAAGACTTGTACGATGCCATTCTTTTCACGTTGGGAACAACCAACGGCAAGCTAATTGCCAGCAGTACGCCATTTAATAGTGATTCTTTGTTTTGGAAGATGTGCAATCACCGCGATTATTCGGATTTTGCTAGGCATCACTTCACGTATGAACGGGCTTTGGCGCCTAATGGTCCCTTGAGTCCTGAGATGGTTACGCGGATTAAGCGGCAGTTTGGCGATGACCCAGCACGATGGCGACGCGAAATGGAAGCCGAATGGGCAGAAGATGAAGATGTTTGGCTGGCGCAGAGCCTCATCGTTTCTTGTGTGGGCACTGCTAAGAATTGTGGGGAAGACTTGCAAGAGTTTAATCCTGAAGCAAGTTATGAAGGCGAGTTCTTTGGCGGCTTAGACCTTGCACAGACACGGGATTACTGTGTGTTTGCTGTGGTTGAGCGGGTTAATGATAGGCTTTTGCTTAGGCATCTGAAGGTGTTTTCGCAGCCGACTAAGTATACTCATGTGTTAGGCTACATCAAAGCCTTGCAGGACCGTTGGGGCGGGTTTGAGAAAATCCGTGTCGACTTTACACGTGAAGGTCCAAGCATCATTAGTGACATGGAGAATGCTGGCATAAACAATGCTGAAGGCGTCAACTTTAGTGTGCCCCGCAAGAGTGAGATGGCTTCGCTGTTGAAGCAGCGGATGATGGATCAACGGTTCTTTTATCCGCTTTTGACTTGGGAGAAGCCTTACCGCGGGGACATCTGTAGTGAATTGAATGTGGAGCGTTATGAGCTGCGCAGAGACGGAGCCGTCGGTTTTAGTCATCCAAACGGCACGCATGACGACGTGTTCTGGAGTTTGGCGCTTGCATGTTATGCGACTGTGACTATGGGTCCTGAACCCTTCTTATCAGTTGTGCCAAGGATTGCTAACCGATTGAGCAAAATCAGGAAGCAGTTGGTGAGGCGCAAAATGTTGGGGGATACGCATTGAGGAACAGAAACAACTACTTTAGAGTGAGAAGGGTTTGCCGAACCTACGACCGAACGCAGGGCAAGTTCAGCTTCAACATTTCTTACGAAACCACGGTGAAGCTTACGCCACGAGCTTTGGTTGTGGCTGAAGCGTTTGGGTTAGGTGTTGACCAAGCCCAGAAATTCACCGTTCTAAACACTGAGCTGATGATTGCTCCAACCGACATCGTCTACATCACAGGCGACAGTGGTAGCGGAAAATCTGTTTTACTGCGGGCGTTGCGCAAAGACTTGGGTGAGGAGGCTGTGGATTTATCCGAGGTTGCAATCAATGTGGATAAGCCTCTTATCGAGACAGTTGGCAGAACAGTCGAGGAAGGCCTGGAGCTTCTGAGCAAGGTTGGCTTGAATGACGCGTTTCTTTTCCTACGTACATACAGCCAGCTAAGTGACGGTCAGAAGTACCGTTACCGAATAGCCAAGCTCATCGAAAGCGGCAAGCAGTGGTGGCTTATGGACGAGTTCGCCGCTTGCTTGGACAGGGACACAGCTAAGATTATTGCGTTTAACCTGCAGAAAATCGCTCGGCAACAGGGCAAAGCCGTGATAGCCGCCACAACCCACAGCGACCTGCAAGAGGACTTAAAGCCCAGTGTGCTTGTGCGGAAACGGTTTGGAGAAGAAATCCAGATCAGCTATTACCCAAACGAAGCAGCGAAAGAATGCAGTCTCGTCCGAGAGATGAAGGCTGAACAAGGAACCATCAACGACTGGCGCAAGCTCAGCAACTTCCATTACCGAGGACACAAGGTTGCTGCACCCCGAAAGATATTCCGCTTGGTAAGAGGCGAGGAGCTATGTGGTGTTATTGTTTACACGTATCCTCCCCCTAATTGTTTCGGAAGGCGAATGGTGTTGCCTCGAATGTCTATCCGAGAAATAAACAATCAACTGAGCATCATAAACCGGGTAGTTATCCATCCAAAATACAGAACCATTGGGTTAGGCTCCATGATAATTCGGGAGACATTGCCTTTGGTGGGCACACCATATGTGGAGATGATTGCAGTTATGGCAAAGTATTCACCTTTTGCGGAGAGGGCAGGTATGCGTAAGGTTGCGGAGCAGCGAACCGTTGAAAGTGTTTCGGCTGTTTCTGGGGTGCTTTTGGATTTAGGGTTTGACCTGCAACTCTTAGGCAGCGAACGCTATGTTACTGACAAACTTGTAAGCCTGTCCTCCTCACAACTTGAGAAATTGAAAGAAACGTTTGCTAAATGCGTGCACCCTCGATTCAAGAAGGAGTTTGAGAGTAGCAGACATCAACCTTTTGGAAAAACAGCAGATTACGTTAGAAGCGTTAAGAAATCAGATAAAGGAAAGCTGGCTAAGCTTATTAAAGTGGCTGGAATGCTCTTGCAAACAAAAGTCTATCTAATATGGAAAGAAAAGGAATAATTAACAGGCTTAAGATCCATTTTACGGGAATGGTATTCAGTGGTCTTTTTGGTTTTACTCAATTATTTTAACTATAACATCTGGTAATTCATCTTTAATTCTTTGGCATACCAATTGAGCGCGTGCATACAGGAAGTCCTTGTAGTCTTTTGGCTGGAATTCATTTCTGCTTAGAAATTCTTTTGGAATCAAGTGGGATTCAAGTATTTTTTCAAAGTTCTTTACGTCTTTAAACTCATTAAAGTAATCGAGTGGATTCTTGTCTCCAATTTTGATGTTCGTTTTTGCGCGTAGATAACAGATGTTCATCAAGCTGTTTATGTCTGCTTCTTGGGGTAAATCATTAACGTTTTCTAAGAAATTCTGTGGGTAAATGTGATGAAGATTTGGTGCTTGTGAGAGAAGTAAGTAGACATCATCCAAGACCTCGGCGTCGGGGTCTGAGAAATCAAGTGGATTCTGTTTGGCCAACAAGGCTAACACTGCTCTGCTAAGTGAACTCCTGTAGTAGTAACTTGTTTTAACGAGTTTAGATTTGGACAGCACCAATTCGGATAGGGCTGTTTTCTCTCCCTTTTCAATTTTGTCAAAATAGTTGTTACAGTAGTCATATACTTGGTCTGCACGTCGGAAATCTTCATCGCCAAAAACGGTTCTCCAAAACCATTGTTTGGCTAAGTGTTTGTTTGGGTTTGGATTTTTGTAGAAATAGTGGCATAGTGGGAAGAGTAAGTATGCGTTGGGTAGCATATTTGGACCTTGAATCTTTAAGTCTGAAAGAAATTTTATTGTCTCGAATATCGTTTTTTGACAATTATCCCAGTTTTTCTCCAGGCTATCAGTCGTCAAATTGTCCAGCGCTTTTGGGGTGATGCCGAAGGATTTTCGGTCGCCGCTTTCATCTTTTCTTAAACATATGGAAAACATTTGAATCAGAGCGTAGTCATCAATCTCTCGAAATCTATTTCCAATTGGCGATAGGGTTTTCTTGAGTGCTTCAAGATTGTCTCGTAAATAAAACATTGTTATTCCTTTCTCCCGGTTTTCGTTGCGGTAGGTTCTGGCGACTATTATGTCAACAGGGTCGAGTCTTTTTCCTTCTTGGTTAACTCTTTCAAATATTTCTGTAACTTCGTCTACATCTACTCCTTGGATTCTTACAAAGACTAGCATGTAATCTGTGAATATTCGGTAAAGCTGTTTTATGTTGTTTTTAATTGATTCATTGATTCCAGGTTCATTGAAAATCCTTTCGTAGTAACTTAGGAAGTCACCTTTGGTCACGTCTTTGAGCCGAAGGAGAAATGCTGGATTAACCTTGGTTTTTCGCCTTTGAAGGTCTTTTTCAAAGAAAAAATCAGCCGTTGTAGCGTCAAAGTAAACTGTGTAGTCAAAGTTTTCATTCTCTTTAACTTTGCCTTTTCCTCCCATGAGCGAGACAAGCAATGAAGTAGCCCTTTGCTGGCCGTCTAGAATGTACTCCCATTCCTTAAATTGTCTTAAAGTTTCTTCATCATGAGGAAATTTAAAACCGCCAATTTTTCGGTGAGTATGCAGATAAGTGTCTGTTACCCAGTACAGCATGCTCCCCACTGGATAGAATTTGTAAATGCTATCCCACAGTTTTAGTATATTTTCAGGTTCCCAAACAAAGTCTCTTTGAAAAGTCGGAATGAGTATCTTGTCTTTGGTTAATTTTTCTTCAACGAACACATTAATCCTCATGGTCTCTGATTTAATCTCACGCTGTAAGTTCGTCATTTGGTTGCTTTCCACACCCTTTATAATGTACCTGTAGCGTTCTTAAAAACTTTGCAGGCTTACTGCACATTCTTTCGTTTACTGTTATCTTGCCTTTATAGGGCAAGTCATATTAGCAATTTAGTATAGAAATTGGAGGAAGATTGATGTAATATGAATGAAGTTGCAGGTGTCATCTTTCCGGTGCCCAAACACTTGGTTGATAGGTTGCTGACGGAAAAAAGGAATGTGTTTGTCAAATATGTTGGCAAAACTGGCCTTCTAAAAAGGTTATTAGTTAAACATCGGGTCTTGTTTTATGTTTCTGGTTCATCTAAAGAGATCGTGGGCGAGGGTACGATTGATGAAATTAGTTTTCTTACACCTATCGAAGCTTTGCAGAGGTATGGCAGAAAGTTGTTTCTTGATGAAGGTGAATTGGAAGCGTATATTCGCTTACAGCCAAATAGGGATTCTTCTAAGAAGATGCTTGTCTTGGTGCTTTCCAAAATTAAAAAATACGCGAAGCCTAAGGTTTTTGGAAAACCTATTAGTATGTCTGGCCTTTACTTGTCTAAAGAGGACTATAGGTTGCTGCTTGCTCAGCAATAATTAGTAATGACCTAACTCCAAGAATCGCGAACATTCTTTCTATGCATGACTTGTTGGGGATGCCTGCGTCTGTGGATTGGAAGAGGACGTGTTTTTCCGTTTCAAAATAGTCCATTGTCAGGTGCGGTCCATGTAGCCTTGATAGGTCTCGGAAGGGCGTTACTGAAACTACGAATGCGTCGAGTTTTATGTTTGGGTTGCCGATTTCTTTCTCTATCTGCTCGTGCAGGTATTCGTGGAGTTTTAGTTTGGGGTCGTCTAAGCCCATGTGAGTTAAGCCTTTAGGGTCAATGAATACTATGGTTTGTTTTTGTTCTTTCTTTATCCACATGATGAAGTCTGGGTAGAATGAGTGGGCTTCGTAGAAACCGACGCCTTTGCTTCTTGTTAGGTTTCTTAGTAGGTAGATTTCGGCGTCTGTTTGGTGTGTGCTGAGGTAGTTTTTGAGGTCTTCAACAAAGGTTGATTCGCCTACGTTTAGTCCCGTTGGAATGGTGACTATGCTTGAATTGTCTTGTTTTACGAGGAGCGGTTGGTATAGGTGTCCTTTGAATGGGGCAAGTTTTAGGGTTGCGGGGGTTTGGTCTATGTAGGTTCTGAGTCCGTCGGTGAGTTTTTGTTCGGTTATTAGGTTGTAGATTTTGCCGGTTTGGATTAGGTTTTCGAGGTTACTGATTAGCATTTGGTCTTCTTCGTTTAGTTGGATGCGGTACATGGTTAGGATGTTGTCGTCTTCTTGTTTGAGTGGTTTGAGTTCTATGTGTGTTTTTTCGGCGGCGTTTCTTTTCTTTTGGTAGTAGAGGTTTAGGTATTTTTGGAGTATGAGGATGACTATGTCGGTGGTTTGTTCTATGGCTTGGAAGGTTTTGGGTTCTATGAGTTCGGGGTCGCAGAGTAGTGTGTATTTTTGGTTGTAGATGATTTGTTTGAGGGCTTCTTTGGTGATGGCTATGTTGAAGAGTTCGCGTTCGTTTTTGTATTCTAGGATTTTGTAGTAGATGTCGTTCCAGTCGAGGATGTCGAGGATTTCTTTTCTGATTGTTCGTGGTGTTTGAGTGGTTGTTGTTGATGTTAGGGTTTGGTCGCCTCTGCCGTCTATTACGAGTGCTCTGGGGATGAGGTCGAGTTTTACTTGTAGCTCGTCTGTTGGTTCGAGTTTGAAGAGTTCTTGTTCGAAGGACCAGCCTTGTTTTAAGCCTATGATTTGGAGGTCTGTGGGGAAGGGTTCTATTTTTTTGGTTGGCAAGGGGATTTCGTATATGGGGACGTCTTCTTTTTCGATTATTTCTTTGAAGGTTTCCATGTAGTTTGCTTGTATGCCGTAGATGTGGAGTGTTTCAAGAATTTCTATGAATTGTGGGTGAGGAGGAGGCACGTATCGGCTTCTTTTGAGTCCGAGGTTTTTGCCTTTTAGTCTGACGCCTCTGCCGAATAGTTGTATGATTTGTGGTCCTGCGCCTTTTCCGATGTAGAGTAGGCTCATGGTGGATACGCGCCATGAGTTCCAGCCTTCTACGAATTTCTTTGAGCCTATGAGTAGGTTGATGGGTGAGTTTGGTTCGTTTATGTCTTCGAAGAGGGATTTGCTTATGGCTGCTTTTTGTATGGTTATGTCTTGGGCTGTTGTTTCGACTAGTTTGAGGAATTCGCGTTTGTCGCCTATGTTTATGACGGCGAAGTATTTTTCTGCTGTTCCGGCTTTTAGGCCGATTTCGCCTTCGGCTTCTTTTAGGTCGATTAGGTGGAGTTTGCAGCTTGTGTTTTCGGGTGAGATGTAGAATATGTCGTTGAAGATGCCGTTGTAGATTTCTTGGGCGGATGTTTTCTTTTCTCTGAAGTAGGCGAAGTTTCTTTCTGGGTGTCTTGGTGCGAATACGTCTTTGTTGTTTGCTATGATGCCTGATTGGCCTGTTAGGATGTTTTGGATTAGTTGTGTGATTTCTGTTTTGTTTGTGTTTAGGAGCCAGTTTAGGAATTGGACGACTTTGAAGACGTCGGAGGCTTCTTTTTGGACTTTGCTTCCGACGAATATCCAGAGGGGTTTTTCAATGTTGTATTCTTTTAGGCTTTGGCCTGCTTCGCGGTATTGGATGAGTTGCTCGTAGAATGCCATGGCGTTGGCTAGGAGTAGCGTTTTGGTTTGTTTGTCGTTGAATTCTTTTTTTCCGAGGTTTAGGATGCGGAAGTCTTTGCCGTAGCCGTCGCCGTAGAAGTACTTGTATGAGTAGTCGAAGAGTATGGCTTTTGAGTATTCGCGGAAGGATTCTTCTTTGCTGCTGTCGATGGCTTGCCCAAAGGTGGCGCTGTATTCGAAGGTGAAGCCATCTTTTGCCAGTCTTTCTCGGGTTCTCTTCCATTTCATGTCCTCAGATTTTTGTCCTTTGTGCCCTTCATCTACAAAGACGAGGTTTTTTGTGCCGAGGGTTGAGATGTCGATGGTGACGCCTTCGCCTTTTTTGTCTTCGGGCAGTTTAAGTTTGTGTATGCTTATGACTTTGACGGTGTTTTTGTCGGCTTCGAAGTAGCCGCCGTTTTCACCTTGGAAGAGAGTTGCGGGGATTCCGCTTGCTTTGAGTTCATCTAGGTGTTGTTTGGACATGTCGTCTCCGGTTGTGATTAGGATTATGTTGTCGTAGTCTATTTTGTACGGTCCTTTGTTGTAGGCTAAGAATTGCCAGTAGTTTGCATGCATGATGAGGGTTTTTCCGCTTCCCGTTGCCATCCAGTAAGCGATTTTTTGTAGGTCTGGGCGCCGTGAGAAGTAGTTGTCTGATTTTGCTTGTTCCACCCACTGGTTTAACTCGTTTAGGAAACGGACGGGGTTTTGAAAGTAGCTGTCCAAGTATATTTCTGCAAACAGCAGAGCAAGGTATTGGTAGTATTTGAACGAGATTTTCTCCTCTCTGTTCTTTTTTAGCTTTTGAAAGTATTTTCTAATGTTGTCGTCATATTGCCTCAGCTTGCCCTCTGGGACGGTGTTGCCTTTCTTTGAGATTAAGCTGTAGTACATGTAGCTTTTGCCGTCTTCCCCAAAGCCCTCGTTGACATCGCTGAACTGTTTAATGTCTGAAACTTTGTGTAGACCGAGTTTGTTGGCTATGAACTGGGCAAGCAACAAATGGTTTTCTAAACTGAATCGAGTCTTCAGCTGAGCAGATGCTTGGCTTACCTTGGGCATGACGGTTATGCTCCCATTAACCGCTTAAACTCAGGCTCTATAGGACGTGCATTCTCAACGTAGCTGTCACCGTTGACGAAAATGAGGTCAAAGTTTTTGCCTGCAAGAATCTTACTTTCAATGAACGCTTTGTCTTTTTCAAGGTCAATTTCATCTAGGTTTCTCCAGATAACACATACACTCTGGTTTTCCACCTTGCCAAACACTGCCCTGTAAACCCGTTCCTCATCACTGAACCGCTGCAACTTCTCAACAGTTAAGCCAAGAAGATAATTAAAGGTCTCAACGAGGTCAACAACTACCGTTTTCTCCCCATCGGCGTTTACTGTTTTGATTTTATAATCAAAAGGCCTCACAAGCTTGTCTACCATCAGCCTTGTTGGGCTTTCCCTTGTCTCATAATCAAGCATGTAATGCAAAAAGTAGTCTCCAAAGCGGTCAAGGGTTTCTTGAGCCGTTTTATCAGGTTCCTTAATTATTATGTTGTTTAGGGTGTCCTCGTAGTTTTCGATGTACTGGTATTTGAAGCAATGGCTTTTTCCATTAGTAGACTGTGGCTTGCCATCTTTCCAGTCGCTTGAAAACATGGCTTTTTGAATGCGCTTTTTCATTGTTGACTCAAAGTAGTCGCCAATTTCGATCAGTATGTATTTCCTTTTTCCAGAGTCCTCAGAATTCAAATCAATTGTTGCTTCTGCTGTCGTTCCTGACCCAGCAAAGAAATCCAAAATTATCGAATCGTTGTTAGTGCCTATTGTAATTATTCGCTTAAGAAGACGCTTAACCTTAGGTGTGCTAAATATTTCTCCCTCAAAAATCATTGATTTAAGTTCTTGTTTACCTTCTTGATTGTGACCGACTTCCTCATAGGTCCAGATTGTCAATGGAGTAATTCCTTCTTTGACCTCGCTAAGGAATCTCTTGATTCGAGGAACATTATTTCCATCTTCACCAAACCAGATTCTGTTATCTTTTACCATTTGCTGAAATCTCTCAGGAGATACTCGCCAACAGTATCCCGCTGGAGGATTGACAATTCTTCCCGAAGGCGTGGTAATCGGGTAATCATAAGAAGCAGAATACGTCTTAACATCAAGTCCACCTGACATCCAGGGACCGCGAGGGTCGTTATCGGGATTTTTATATCGTTCATTGTGCCCTTCAGTTCGCGGTAAGAGATTCGGGCGCCAGATCTCTTTGTTTTTGGCATAGCATATTATGAAATCATGATTATCGGAAAACCATTTTGCATCATTCTGAGGAGAAAATTTCTTCTGCCAGATTATGTTTGAAACGAAATTATGTTGTCCAAAAACTGAATCTTCAAGCGCCTTAAGCCGGGCTTGTTCTGTGTCGTCTATGCTGATAAAAACTGATCCTTCTGAATTTAGTAATGGAACAGACTGCTCAAGACATGACTTCATCATTGTTAACCAGCTTGAATGCTGGTAATTGTCTTTATAGATGAAGTCGTCTCCGCCTATGTTGTAAGGTGGATCTATGTAGACGCACTTTATTTTTTCGCCAAATTTAGTCTCCAATAATCGCAATGCTTGGTAGTTGTCGCCTTTAATCATCAATCCATCGGTGAATTCATCTATATTGTCGATTTTTTGCAGTAGCCTTTCTTTGAAATCCTGTGGAAAATTTTTGGTGTCTAAAGTAAGATACTTGTATTGTTTGAGGAATTCAACAGGCAACGTTTTCTTATTAGCGGTACTGTAAAATGACCCTTTTGTTATTTCATCCAATTGGTAAAGTTGCTTCCATTCTAAAACTTGTTTTTCATTTCGTCCAATTTCCTCATAAAACTCGACAGGTACACGGTCTAATGTCATGCAGTAGTCGGTTCGCAAAACAAGTTTCTTTTTCTCGTAGAGCTTCTTCTGGAAGTCTTCTATCTGATTGAGGAACTCTATTATTTTGGCTGCTATGTTGTGGATTGCTTTTGCTTTGGCTGCAAGAATTTTAGCACCGTTCCCATCGGCTGCTTCAAGGTCACTTAGGCTCCACATTTCATTTTTGAGGTAGAAGTCAAGTTCACTCTCAAGAAAGCCTTTTAGGTTTTTGTGGATGAAGAAGTCCCGTGTGTTACGTTCCACATAGCTATTCAAGTGCTTTTCTAGTAAGGGTTTTTCTCCTTCACCCCGAGATTTGAGGATTCCCGCAACAGGGCTGTTCTCCAACAAGGGAGTTATCTTTTCTATGGCATCCTTGACCAGAGCCGCTTGGACGTCCGACTTACCAAACTTGGAAGTTTCCTCGTCTGTAAGCCCACGATAATTAAACCGAATCTCAACAGAACCGGCAGCATCATCTATGGTAACGGACTCATCTGGGGAAAGCAAGAAGTACTTCTTTTCACCCTTAACATTTCCTACTTCAACCTTTGCTTCGGCAAGAACAAAAGTTACCAGATACCGTCCAGTTCTAAAACTGTATTTTTTGAAGAACTCTCCAGTCTTAACATAGTACATGTCTTTAGTTGCCCAGTAGAGCGCTACTTCTTCGCCGTTGTAGGGAATGTAGTACTTGTTTTTGCCACCGTACCGCCGTTTGGGAATAAAATCACCTTTATCGTAGTAACGGGAGAAGAACTCGTAGATGTGGTTGAAGACGTCACTTACTTGAGATTGAGTTAACTTTGCTTCTTCGAGCTGCTTCTTTTTGCCAAGGTACAGTTTAACCTTTGGCGCATCCTCGTTTCTCTTTACGTTGCCCTCGATGTCCAAGGTGCCCTCGCCAAAATCGCGAACAATCTCATTCTTAAGCTTCTCAACCTCGCTTTTCAGCTCCTCTTGCCCAACTTGGCTGTACGCTTGGAACTGTTTTTCAGCCTCAGCAATCAAATCTTGCTCTATGAACTTCTCAATCTCTTTTCGCTTAAAATTCATGATTCGGTAAATGCCAAAATCAAGGTCCTGATTATCAAACTGGAAAAGCTCTCGCAATAAGCTCTTGACTTTTTCTCGTACATCCTCTTCAATCTGAACCACAACTATTTCCTCCAACGGCAGATTTGAGTATGGTCACACCGTTTACAGTTTTCACCCGGATTGGGCTTAAACTTGCGTTTAGTTATTTGCTCTACAACCTTTTGTGCATTTTGCTTCGCCTCAGCTAAGCGCTGCTCCGAGACGTCAACAGGTTTTACGTCGGCATCATCAAGATACGCCACGGAACCACTGGAAACTGGCCTGCCCATAGTTTTCAAGCCTGCAGTGTAAAGCCGAATTTGAGTAGAAACCTCTTCCAGAGTCCGTGCTTCCTCTGAACTCTTATAATCCCTAACTTCCAACTCCCCACCGCTTCGCAGGATAACATCAACTTTACCCATTATAGTTGCGCTCGTAACACCTTCATCATGAATCGGAAACTCCAATCGGTACTCAACTTCTTCTATGCGCTTCAAGTCATCACCATACTTCTGGGTAAAAGCCACCAACCGCTTCTTTGCACTATTCTTAAAGTTGTCAAGCACAACACCGCCAACAAACGGCATATGAAAATCCGCATCAACACTCGAAGCCACCGCACTAACCGGGCTATAACCTTCTTTAACAAGCTCACCAGCCCGCTTGAGACAATAATGCATACCATTACCATAACCGATAGCAGGATTAAGCTGCGGCTGATAACCCCAAAGCTCCCTCAACAAATACATATGCGGACAAATATCAAAAGTCACAATTTCGCCCGCAGAATAGGTCTGAATCTCATCCGACATCACGCCCGGACTAACAACAATGGGCGGAATAGCCGCACCACCGCTAAGCGGCACAGCATTACGCAAATCCATATCATCAATAAACTGGCTCCTAGAAACACTCCGAGTTAACCTCTCAAAATGACTAACCACCAAAGCATCCCGCGCCCTAGTAATGGCAACATAAAACAGCCGCCGCTCATCCTCTTCACTGCCCTCATACCGGGCAACATCAAACATATCCCTAGGCACACCACACCAATTCTGCTCCCGCCCAACCATACAGGAAGGAAAACGCCTCGTCACAGTAGCGAACAGAAAAACAATAGGCCACTCCAACCCCTTAGCTTGATGAACCGTCATAACCTGAACAGCATCAACTCCGCGAATATCATCCGAAGGCTGCTCCTCATAAGCAGCAATCGCATAGGTATTCATAAACCAGCACAAACTCTTCAAATCCCGCTCCCAATCAGGACGGCGCCCACCAAAACGGTTAGCAGACTCAAAATCGGTAAGAAGATTATTAAACCTGCCCAAGTTAGCCATGACCGCCGCATCATTCCCGTTTTTGTAATCCAAATTGCGGTAACCCAAAGCCGTCAAAACATCATAGTAAATCTTGGTGAAATTGTCGTAAGAAGGCTTCACAGAATTCAGATCATCCTTAATCGCCCGAAGCTTTTTCTCCGCATCCCTCGGGTGACCATGAGTGTGCGCAGCATCCCAACAAGCTAAAGCCGCAGTCAACAAGTCATCGCCTTCAATTTTCTCACTCCAGTTATGTGCATCGGGAGTCCAAAAGCCTTCATTCCAGAACCAAGAAAATATCATACCAACAGCTTGAGCTTCATCTCTCTTGAAAAGACCAACCTTCCCACCCACGATATATGGAATATGCCTTTCCTTCAACTCATCAATAAGAGGACCTGCGGAAGTGCTAACACTTCTCGTTAAAACTCCAAAATCCGAAAACTTCAACCCATCATTAGCCGTCATAAGTGCCTCAATTTGATTAACAATCCATATTGCCTCATTCTCGGGGCTCTCGTTGCTGGCAACAGCAACAAACCCTTCTTCAGACCTAGTGGGATCCATGGCATCATAATGCGCTCTGGTAAAGGTGCCTGCAAATTTGTTGGCGTTCCAAACAATGCGCTTCCCGCTTCTCCGATTCTCATTAATACTGACCAACTTTGCATCAGGAAATTTCTTGGAAAAATCAGAAAAGAACCGCTCATCCGAACCACGCCACTGATAAATGCTCTGCCGAGGATCACCAACAACAAACACGCTTCCGTTCTTACCTATGTACTCAATCAATTCAGCCTGCGCTCGATTAATATCCTGATACTCATCAACAAGAAGATGCTTAACACCACTAAGCTTATCCGGAGCCTCTCTAAGCTTCAAAACTGCCTCATAAATAATCCTGCCAAAAGTCAACAACCTGTGCTCCCGCAAAAGCTCCTCATACCATTTCAATTTCCCAAAAAATTCAGGCGCCCGCTTCTCAAGCGCTTTCTCATCCAACATCTCATCCCAAGCCATGTTAACCGTCCGCAAAAAAGTCCGACAACATTCAGCATAAGAACCTCCCAACTTATGGATGCCCTTGTTCCAGCCGTGCCGCATCAGAAAAGCAATCTCTTGATTATCATCTAAGACATCATAATTGCCAAACCTAAAGTGATCTTCCAAAACTCTCTTGGCATAAGCATGAATAGTTCCAACGTACATCTCACCCAGATTAGCGGTCGCCGCCTCCCCGCAAATCTCACCAACACGCTGATAAACACGGCTTTTCATACTCTGAGCAGCCTTCTCAGTAAACGTGAAAGCCACAATCTCAGAAGGCTTCACACCCTCAACCGCAAGCAAATAAACAATCCGCCTAGTTAACGTCTCAGTCTTTCCAGCACCAGCCCCTGCAATAACCCGATTATACCGAGACTTCGACAAAACCGCCTCTTCTTGGTCCTTCGACAAACGACTCGGTGTACTCAAAATCTTTTCAATCAAAGCAGACTCAACTGTAGCCAATTCAAATTAACCCCAGACTTGCATTAGCCTGATACCACAAATAGTCCCTCACAGATAATATGATTTACGCATTCCAACTCAACAACACGCAACCGATGCATCATCGAAAATCTTAAACCACACATCCACCAAACAAAGCAAACATGAGTTCAACGAAGAAAAAAGCGCTTCTGCGAAGTCTGCGGCAAAGAAATATCCCAGCAAGAGTACGAAGATTATGACGGGATGTGTTGGGAATGCTGGGACAACCAGCTAACCGAGGAATCCGACGCCATGTTCGGAGACCTAATTTAGACTATCCTAAACTTTTCCTGCCCGTGAAATCAAGTCTTCGATGACATCATTGAAGGTCTGGGCTTTTCCCGTTTTAACCATCCGCTCGCCCAGCAATCGCGTAAGCTTGCAGTAGACAGAAATTAGAATACTACAGAAAAATAGCAAGCCCATCTCAGACTAGCTTCAGGATTGACAGGAACCCATATGAAATAGTTAAACCTGAAAAGTTTCTCTATATCGGGTTCCCAGACGATATGTCGGAGAGTGAGGAAGATGGTTAGGTTCCAAAAACGTTGGACAAGTAGACGTTATAAGGGTAACAATCGCCGCTACCCAATCTACTCCGTAAACTTCCCAGCAAAACTAAACGAAAACGTCGAAACTAAACGGAAAAAGGACTACGACCTGAAATGGTTAGAGCAGGAAACGGATGAAGAAGAGATAATTACTGTAACCTTCACAAGAAAGAAAACCAAAAGTCCCGCTCAAACTGTCAGTCCGCACAAATCGTAATTTCTTAGAAACTGCTACCCCCCGCACAAAGAATTCTGGCAGCCGTTTGCCCTTTGTCTCAGCTAGAAATGTTATGGGAAAAACGTTGCTAGCACTAGAAAAACTCGAAAAAGACCTCGATAAAACTCGAGAAAAAGACGACTATAAACCACGCTTGCAACTAAATTTTTACATGAACCTGTCAATTTTGGCAACATAGCGGCTTTAACCGAATTTTGCCCAAGGGATTTCTAGCGCTAGCAAAAATTTTCTCAAGACAAAGTAGCGAAAAAAACTAACACTAACGTGATAAGCTGGTTTCAGCGCCTAATTTTCTACCTTCAACCTCCTTAGCGGAGCTGACAAATATGGCGCAAACAAACAGAAAGGGCATACCGCTTCAACCATTCATCGGCAGAGGAGCCGCCCTAAACCGCGCCATAATCAGCACCCTGGAAGACAAGCAGCCTCAGACGACACGTCAAATAGGAAAGAACGTAACCAGCACAAGAAAGTTTAAAGGCACAAGCCTTTCCACCGTAAACAAAAGAGTAAGAAACCTTGAAGAACAGGGCTACCTCAGCAAAATCCAAGTTAAAGAAAGAATCGGCGGACCAACAAATTACTACCAGCTGACACCCAAAGCGTACCTTGCCCGATTCATAGACAGCAACAGCATCGAAGACCTATTTGAAAAAATAAGCGGCGAAACTGCCCTAATACTTCTCGCAGACCTGGCGAACACCAAACTGGACAAGGAAACACAAAAACAGTGACTCCCACTCCATCAACTACCTTGTCTTCTGAAAAGTTCATCGTTCAACAATATGGTCGGTAAGACCATTTAAAATGCCAACGTAAACAGGCACGTATTTTCTAACGACAGGTTCAATCTGTTGAAGAACCACAAAAATCAGAGCCCTAAACTTCACATCCTGCACGGACGCTTCCGGATAATTCTTTCGCATTCGACGCATGGCCTCAATTATGAAGCACTCAGCCTTCTCCGTAATATCGTACGTACCCACGTCTGAGCCATCTTTCACCAAGCCATGCACCTTTAGCTCCCTGATGCACTCTTCAACTATCTTTTTAGTTACTTTCGCATGCATCTTCACTCTACCCTTCCTTCTGACAATCGACAGGATCAGAATCACTCGCTGGTCGGCTTGCACTTTTTTTGGGCGCCTCTTTGAGAAACGGATACTTATCCTCTAAATGGCAACACAACCCACCCACCATAGTCGCATAGACATCGAACATCTCAACCTTACTCTTCTTGCCAATCTTCGATTTCATTATCTCAAAGAGTATCTTCTCGTTGCGCCGTAAAAGCCTCTCAAGCTTGCGTCCTAAGGGTTGTTGAGACGGCGTTTCGTTAAAGATGCTTCTAACTGTCTTTTCTGTTCCCATATCTGTTCCCATTGTTCCCATGCCACTGTTCCCAATAGTGTGCTTTACAAACTTACGCTTTCCGTCAATATACTCATAATGAATGATTCTAACAGAATTGCCTCTTTGCTCCACTATGCCTTCTCTACCACAAACAGAACAAACTGCTTTCATGCTCACACCTTCTTTAGTTTAATCCTTTCAGCTTATTCTCTATCAGTCTTGATAGGCTAAGATTCTTCTCTTTCATTTCCTTCTGGAGTTCTGCTAACAACTGCTCATCGATTGAGATGTTTATTTTCTTTCTCATGTTAACCATCTATCTAATAAGTAGTAATAAGTGGTATATTATAATTAACCTTCGACATCTATTCGATAAATATTCCCCTGCTCACTAGAATTCTAAAAATTGCCTGTCCATAAAAGACGTTAAGACCAACAAAACACAAACGTCACAGTATAATCATGCTTTCGGTTGCAATTAACAAAACGCTATCATAATCATACTTGACATTGTCGGTAATTGCATAGAAATAGAAGGGATTCGTGCTAAAGCTATCGTAACCATTATTCTTTAAATTTTCTCTTAAGGTAATAATACTGTAGAAAAGCTCCAACTCCAGCCAAACCAATGCCTATGAGAATTTCATTTTGATTATTTGTTTTAAGTCCATCGTATAAAAACCATAATCCACCAAGAATAAAAGCAGTTGTTGGAATTATTTTCATAAAGATATTAAGGCTAATTAATCCCAATAGTTACACCTTTAACTTTTAATTATTTTTCTTTTTGACCATCTATCATATATTCTTTCAGTTGCTTCAGTTAGAAGTGCTGCAATAAAACAAGTGCCACCAAAAATCCATATCCATCCAAATATGTTAGACATTGGAATTTTATCATAGTCTATTGTGCCAGCATAATTAGGTGTGTTATAAGTTTGAAAAAACATTATCAAAGCTATGACGGTTAAATATAAGAAAAACAACCACCACATTCTCAAGTTTATCACCTAAGACCTATTTCTATGCCATGTAGATTTAAGCTTTCTCATGCTCTCTGAAAACCAATTCAAAAAATTACTCTAGCCGTAAAAGCCAATAGGCCAACAGAACCCAGACCGCATAGTATAAACAGATGCTCTCAGTTGCAACAATAAAAAATAGAAGCTATGGGAACCAGCAACAGACCTCTTCTCACTTCTACTTCTTTTCTTTCTTAACAAGCCAAACCTCTGTAACTTTCTTCTTAGCGTCTCTTACTGTTTTTACATATAAGGATTCTTTCCATCCGAGCTTTTCTATTCTATCCTTCAATGCAACAGCTAAAGAATCTAGCGTCACATCATTAACTGATACCTGAACACTAGTTGCACTGCTTTTATTGAATGCCTTTATGTCGTCATCGTAACGCTCTCGTTTCCCATGCCTTACTATTTTAACTTCTTTGTCCCAATTAGATGGTATTTCTTTGTGTGTTGCAGAATGATTCTAGCGTATGTCTTAGCGTATTTTGCATTTACCCAGTTCTGAAATTGATTCCAGTCAAGAAAAGATTTATCCATGCCATAGACATCATTACCGTTACACGTGCGGTCGTCGTCTAGCTGGTTTAGGACACAATAGTCATGTATCTGTGGAAGCCTTCCAAGCTTGCCATCCATACGCTCCTGCTCTGACACCAAAACAATCCCCTCAAAGCTTTCACAAACTTCAACCTCACCCTAATTACAGAGCCATTTTCAGTGATTTAAGCAAATTTGCAAGAAAAAACGCAAACTAATCCGAGAATTCAACCCTTTACTCCTCAAGTTTACACATTTCCAGACCCTGTTCTTTGAGAGGCACTTCAAAGAACCCGGTTCTTTGTGAAGCCCCTGAAAGAACCCTGTTCTTTGAGGCTGCCAGAATTCCTTTATTTTCCTGCCACGACACAGTTTTAGGTGATATGAAGTGGTCAACCTCGTGGATGAGTGGGAAGCCCTCGAAAAATACGCTGGCAACACGCCAGGACATTACCAGCTACTAGAGAATGAAAATAAAATTGAAGTTCGTATCTGGATTGGCAACTGCGGCATCAAAGCCGAGTTCGAAGCCAACGACCCCAAGCTGATGCGGGTTTTGGATTTCTGCTGGAAACACTGCACCAAGATTTGCGGAAACATCCCAGACAGCGAATTCTTCAACCCATAACGGAGACAAGTGCATGGCAGAAACAGAAGACAACCGAAAGGAGCTGACTCGCCTATTGCGTTCTATCGCCCGAGAAGTCGCCTACGAAGTCATAGACGAACACCTAGAAGACTACGAACACAAGCAGAAGAAGCCAGACGCAGCCGAGCTGGAGGGCGAGGCTTAATGGATAAGCAGGTTGAGTTTCTCGTCAAGCTACGAGACGCCAGCCAAATGATCGCTGACGCAGCAAACGAATACCTTGAAACCTTCGCGCCGCCAGCAGCAAAAGAGAACAAGCAGCCAGCAGCCGTCCAAGAGATAACTTTCTCGACGTTGCGGTTTGAGGCTCAGCAAGGCGCCAAACTCGGCGAGTACGAAATTGCCTACAGAACAGGCAACATAGAGGATAAGTGGCGCCAAGCATACAATATCCTGCGGAATAGTAACGCAACCATCCAGAACCGCTACTACGGTGAAGGCTACCAGCACAGCTACTGGCTTTATGGAGAAGACAGAATCTACCGCCAGAAACTGAAGCCCAAGACTAGAAACTAACCGCTGGAGGCTAAAGTTTTGAGGAAATATGATACTTGGGCTAATCTGAACGCTGAAGGCAAAAAGCACTGGGGAGACATCTTCCCCGACGGAGTTGTCCCAGTCAAAAGCATCATCGAGATACCCGCTAGACTCAAGGGCGTAAGTGGCACCGAAAAAGTGTACATGGTCGACTGGAAAGAACTAACAAAACAGCAACAGGATGCCATCTTAGAAAAGCTGAACAAGTGCAGTGGCGCACCGAAGGACGAAATTCTAAAAGAAATCCTGAAAGTAGGTTTGCCCCTTCGAGAAAAATACACGAGCGGCAGCGGCACAACCAGAACAGAGCTTTTCACTTAGAGGATTCTTTGCATGGCAGAACGCGGAAGAACCTGCGGCGAATGTGCACACTGGAAAGTCGCTGGGAGCCCTTGCACATACTACGACGCAATCAGGCGAGGCGTACTGCTCAAGACTGACCGAGCCTGTGATGATTTTGAGCTTAGCAAGAAAGCGAAGAACAAGCCCAAACCACACAAAGTATGCGGCTACTCAGACCAAGGCTACTTCGAGGCAATATACCACCAGGGAAAACCAGCTTTCCTAGTGCTCAGAAAAGACATCTTTTGCGTCTATGAATTTCTCACGATGGAAGATGAAAGCTTCCTGCCAAAAGAGTACCCAAGCGAGTATCCGTATGAGCCCTACGGCTACTACGAAGAAGCAGTGCCAAACCGGGAGGAACTGTTCTGGAAGGTCAGAGAAGAATTCGACCTCTTTTTAGATTTGGAGCCGATTTGGAAGGACTACCTTGCAGCCTGCGTTCTGCTAACTTACCAGCAAGAGAAGGTCCGCACTGTTCCATACGCCTATTTTGTGGGTGACAACGAGAGCGGCAAAACCGTCGCTTTAAGCTTGCTGAATTGGCTGTCCTATCGTCCGATGCTTGGTGTAACAATTCCTTCAGCTGACGTTTACGGCTACCTGGATGACTCAGATGCTCCCGGCACAATCTTGGAAGACGAAGCGCAAGGTCTCTACAAGGACTTGGACAAGGCGAAAATCTACAAAGCAGGCTACAAGCAAGGCGCCGTCGTCCCCAGAACCATGATAACGCAGCACAAGCGTTTCATCAAATACTTCCGCGTTTTCTGCTTTAAGGCATGCGCAGCCGAAGAAATGCCACGTGTCAAAGGTTTGCTTGAACGCTTCATCTTTATCCCCATGACTGAAGGCTACCCCAGAAAAGACTGGGCAGACCTAAATAGGGAAGACGAAAATAGACTCCGCCAGCTGAGGAACATTCTGCTGAAGTGGCGTTTAGCTACACGTGAATGGGAGCTGCCTGAAGTCGAGTTGCCCGCTAAAGGCAGACTGAAAGAGCTCTGGAAGCCCATTCTCCAAGTTGTTTCAGGGTTAACGGTTGAGAAGGACCTGAGAGCACATTTAGAGCAACTGCAGAAAGAACGCCTAAGTGAGAAAGTCAACACGCTTGAAGGTCACATAGTTAAAGTTGTTTGTGAACTCTATGTCGCAGACCAGCTGCTTGCTTTCACTGATATTTGGGACGCTTTGGTCAAAGACTTGGAGGGTAAACTGGACGATAAGAAACCCAACAAAATGGATACGCCCGAATTCGGCGAAGTTACCAAACAGAAAGTCGGTTACCGTCTGCGTGAAGTCTTAAGCGGCAGAAAAACCAAAGCTAGACTGCAAGAGGGACCGACTGTTGCCTACGATTTTAATGGTGAAAAGCTCAAGCGTATAGCAAAAAAGTATGGCTGGAGTCTTGTTCCCAAGTTCTCGACTGAACCGAGTTTGGGAGGTAAGATACACCTAGAACCTGAAAATCAAGTCGAAGAAAAAGGCGCTCTTCCCGAAAATAACCTTGTTTCAGATACTTCAAAAACGGAAAAACAAGCGGAGACACCCGCTAAAGTCATGCAGCTCGGGAACTCAGGAACAAATCTCACTCTTGAAGAGTTAGCGCCCAAAGCTAAGAGCATCTATCGGCTAACCATGGATTTCGGCATAGAAACCTGCATATGCTGCGGCGTCAAGGGCAGACCAGACTGGCAAGTGACGCTCTTTGATGACTCATGGGGTTTCCTCTGCGGACCATGCGGTCAAAAGCTTTCTGAGAGGTTGAGCAAAAATGAGTGACGACGACAAGTTGCACGAGCTTGTATTCGTGCGGTACATCGACCACGTGCTATACAACCGCACCTCTGCTTGGGCTATGCAACCGCAGGTTAGAGAAGCTGTAGGCTGGCTGGTCTACGAATGTGACCAGTACATCACTCTTTCTTGGGATAGGGATGGAGGACCG
>Ga0078972_1004370_pt1 | contig 38983 bp, 33 predicted proteins | sample YelNatPaOPGAMG01_FD_67568 | JGI IMG/M metagenome (GOLD analysis project Ga0078972, IMG submission 67568) | Hot spring thermophilic microbial communities from Obsidian Pool, Yellowstone National Park, USA - OP-RAMG-01 (SPADES assembly) (version 2) | ecosystem: Environmental > Aquatic > Thermal...
CCCGGTTTGTCCTCGGCCTCAGCCACGCCACCACCCGGCGTTCGGGAACCATGACCGAGTCCCAGAAACGGTCGGCAGAGCGGCGTTACGAACACTGCACGTTCGAATTGAAGGCTATCGAACGGTCCTTCACCGAGCACCTGGATCTGCTCGAACGGGAGCGACTTCTAACGAAGAAAACGCCCCTGATCCTGATCACGGATCAGAAACTGGAGTATCAGAGGGCATTACGGCAACATCGTTTGTACCGAAACCAGGACGAGGAGCATCGGGTGGCCCAGGTCCTAATACCGAGCACCTTGCCACGGGATTATTGGAACCCCCTGTTCGCGTCGAACTATATGGATCGGCAGGTGCGGAAAGACCAGGCGCACCATCGACGGGAGACGACCTGTTTTTGTCGGAACGGGGCGAACGGGATGAGCCGACTGATGAGCTATATCGTGCGGCACAACTATGAGAAGAAGTATCTTATTAAATGGCCAGTAGATAGAACGGAGACCCACGCTGAGATGGCGGGCTTGGATAGGAAGGAGATCCGGCGGATGAGGAGAGAGATGTTCACCAAACGGGCCTTTCTTTCCTTTCTTGATTTATTGCCGATCGACTTGAAGATCTGGCGAAAGGAAGTGTGGCGTCCTCAACAGGGAGCTCTGGTACGGGGCTCCCTCCCCGCTTTCGCGTTTATGTAGGCAGGGAGAACCTTGTTATGAGGCTGGAGAACTAATCTTCGTAACACTATCCGGACCTTGACTATTTGTTCGTATATTTATACATTGTCATGCATAAATATTCATATCAAAGGAGTTACTATGCAATTCAGCAAAAAAATCTTGGCAGTGGTTTCGATGTTGGCCCTAGCCTCGTCCCTGTTTGCCTCGGGCAAGGCCGACACTTTGGATAAGGTGGCCCAAATTAAAAAGGCGGGCAAAATTATTATGGGCACCTCAGCGGACTATCCACCCTACGAATTTCATTCTTTAAAGGATGGGAAGGATACTATCGTGGGCTTTGACGTGGCCATAGCCCAGGAAATCGCCAAAGATTTGGGCGTCAAGCTCGAAATTAAGGATATGCAGTTCGATGGCCTTTTGGCGGCCCTGCAGGCGGGAACCATCGATATCGTCATCGCGGGGATGACCCCCACGGAAGAACGGAAAAAGAGCGTCGATTTTACCAAAACCTACTATTACGCGGTCCACGGGGTAATCGTTCGGGCGGCGGACAAGGATAAGTATTCCACCGTGGAGGCCCTAAAGGGGGCAAGGCTCTCGGCACAAAAGGGGACGATCCAGGTGGGCATCGCTAAAAAGCAGATCCTCGGGATGACCGACGCGGAGGCGGAGAAGGATTCCAACGTGGTTAAAGAATTGGGGACCATTAAAAATCTGGTGTTGGATCTGAAAAACAACAAGGTCGATGCCATTGTGGCGGAACTCCCCGTGGCCAACGCGTACGTGGGCAAAAACCCCGATTTGGCGGTCGCCGCTCCCACGTTTAAGGACGACGAGGGCGGTTCGGCGGTGGCGATAAAAAAGGGGAATGAAGCCCTGGTAACGGCGATCAACGGAACCCTGGATAGGCTGATGGGGGCAAAGGATATCGAAAAGTTTGTAGCCGAGGCCAACGATCTGGTGGAGAACTGAAATACCCGGTCGAGGGAGTTTAAAATCGAGTGAATTTTTCTTTTTTAGGTAAATATTGGCAATTTTACGTTACCGGGGCCAAGAATACGATCCTCTTGGCCGCCCTGGCGGTCCTGTTCGGGGTGGCCATAGGCCTGTTCCTCGCGCTGATGAAACTTTCCAAACGGAAGGGGCTTCGATTTATCGCCAGCGCGTATATCGAGTTTATCCGCGGAACCCCCCTGTTGGTGCAACTGTTTATCATCTACTACGGGCTCCAAGCCATCGGGGTTAAATTTCCCGACATCCCCTGGATCGGCGCGATTTTGGGGATCAATTTTTCCGACTTTATGTCCGGGGTCCTAACCCTGGGCATTAATTCGGGGGCCTACGTGGCGGAGATTTTCAGGGCGGGGATCCAGGCGGTGGATCCGGGGCAAACCGAAGCGGCTCGATCCCTGGGGATGCCCCACCGGATGGCCATGCGGTATATCATCATTCCCCAGGCGATCCGGAACATTCTACCCGCCCTGGGGAACGAGTTCGTCGTGGTCATCAAGGAATCATCCATCGTTTCCATCATTGGCATCGCCGAGTTGATGTACAAGGCCGACACCGTCCGGGGAAACACCTTTCAACCCTTCGAGCCCCTTTTGGTGGCGGCGTTCATCTACTTTATGATGACCTACCCTCTGTCAAAACTGTTGGCCCATATCGAACGGAGGATGCACACCGGTGATAGATAGCAACGAGCTGATTCAAACACGGGATCTGCGGAAAAACTTTGGCAAACTAGAGGTTCTACGGGGTATTACCACCACCTTTTCCAAGGGAGAAGTGGCGGTGATCATCGGCCCCTCGGGGTCGGGGAAGAGTACCTTTCTCCGGTGCCTTAACCTGCTGGAAACCCCAACCGCTGGCCAGGTGATTTTTGAGGGTGTGGATATTACCCGTGCGGGCCACGATTTGGACCTGCACCGCCGGAAAATGGGCATGGTGTTCCAGCTGTTCAACCTGTTCCCCCACATGCCGGTCCTGGATAATATCACCCTGGCCCCCCGGAAACTACGGGGTCTTTCCCCGTCGGAGGCCGAAGACCTATCCCTGCGGCTGTTGCGCCGTGTCGGACTGGAAGACAAGGCCCGCGCCTACCCCGCCCAGCTGTCGGGGGGTCAAAAACAACGGATCGCCATCGTTCGGGCCCTGGCCATGGAGCCCGACGTGATGCTCTTCGACGAGCCCACCAGCGCCCTGGATCCAGAAATGGTAGGCGAGGTTCTGGAGGTCATGAAGGACCTGGCCGCCGAGGGTATGACCATGATCGTGGTTACCCACGAAATGCGCTTTGCCCGGGACGTGGGCAAGCGCATCCTCTTTATGGACGGCGGCCTGATCGCCGAAGAAGGAAGTCCCTCGGCCATCTTCTCCAACCCCCAAAACCCCCGGACTAAGGAATTCCTTAAAAAAGTCCTCGTATAAACTCGGGGGTTGCACTACCCTTAGGGAAGCTGGGACGCCAGGTCGTCGCCGATGGTTTTTTGCCCCAACTGGCGGCGGGCCGAATCGGCGGCTTCCTTTTCCGTGGAGGCGATGGCGGGCACCTGCTTTATCGCCGAATAAAGTATCTGTCCGGTCGCCAAGTCCAGGGCCTTTACCTCGGCGGATACGGTGACAATCTTTTGTCCCCTATCATCCTTGACCGACACGATTTTGGTGGTCCCAAACACCAGTCGTTCGGCCCGGTTGCCCAAGGCAGTTTTTGCCGCTTGGAGGACCGCCGGATCATCCTTACCAACCAGGGCATCCGCCTGTAGGGGCGCGGAGCTGACCTTAAAACCGTTTTTAGAGAGGGTCTGCAGAAGGGCCGCCGACGTGGTTCCCCCTATGGGGTTTCCTGAGGCGTCCAAATCCACAATAACGACCGCCGTGGGAATCTCCCGGGCCTTGGAAATGACGGAGTATTCAAAACTGACCCGTTTTTCCGCGATCGCGTCATCGAGCCCCGAAACGAGGGGAGAAAATTTATCGTTGATGTTGTACAGGCTTTCCATGGCCGCCGACAGGTCCAACCGCATGGTAAGGGTAGCCTTACCCACAAAATCGGGGGACGGATGGTCAAAGGAGGCGACCCCGTCGTTGTCGGTGGTTATGTTGGCGGTTTTGGTGGTCATTCGGCCGTTGGCCAGCCGACTTTGATAGCCCACCACCACCGAAACCTGGGGCAGAGGCTTACCATCGGACTTTACCGCCGCCCTAAAGGGGGAGGGAAACTTTACGCCCACGGAAGATTGGAGCCGGTCGTTCAATTTTTCTATGGTAATCCGCCCGAGGGCTTCCTTGGCGTTGTTGATATTCCGTTCAAATTTGACCGAGGCGTTATCGATGTCCGACCCGGAGGCGGCGGACGCGGCGTCTATAAATTTTTTCACCGCGTTTATGGCGTCACCCTGGGCTAACAGTTTCTTGCCCTCCGCTTCGGGGACCGCTACGGCGTCTATTTTTTCCTGGAACACCGCGGCGATCCTCTGCTTTTCCGCTTCCAGGTCCTTGGTGGCGTATTTCCCCAAAATATAGACCGTTACCCCGCCGGACCGCTTAGCCACGTACTTTTCCGCGATTTGGAACCCCGAAACCCGGTTGTTGGAACTTTGTTTGACCGTCTGCACCAAATCCGCCTGGTAGCTGTCCAGGGTCGATTTAGCCGTGGCGGTGGATTGGGCGGAAATCGTCACCCCGATATACCGCATAATCTCGTTGATCAACCCTGCGGTGGCGTTGTCGGTGGCTTGGGCCTCCCCGTTTTCCGGACCATCGGCGTAACCCACAAAGTAGGTGTAGCCGCCGCTGGGTGGAGGCGTGTTCAGGGTCCAGGCGGGGGCCTTATTTTCCGAGGCCTGCGGTGTCGCGGGGGCCGAAACGGCGGGCGTGCTGGCGCACGCCAAATTCAACAGCAGTGGCAAAAGGGCCACCGAAAAGCTCGGCAGTCTCCATAGGTTTCGTAAAGATTCGTTCATCCTTTCCTCCAAAAAAAGCGGGCGGCCCCCTCCTGTTGTAGGATTGGACCGCCCGTTACGGTTCCACACGCTCCGCGAGCAGACCCTTTGGGGTTTTAGAACCCTTCGTAGAAGGATTGTTTAACCCGATCAACCGCCGTCTGCTGTTCCTTGGTCAGGGGTTTGTCGGGCTGTACGCCGTTCAGAACCGCGTCTAACTGTTTTTGCAATGTGGCCTTGTCGATGGTTACCAGGACGTAATAATCGTACACTTCCTTATCCACGGTCTTACCATCATCCTTGTAGTACCGTTTAAGGATCCAGAAGTCCGACTCTTTCCGGGCTCCGGAGTAAGTAGCGTCGGAGGCGCTCTTTACCACGTTCTCAAAATATCGGCCATAGTTATCGTCGGGGCTACCCGCGGCGGCGCCGGCAAACCGAGCCTGCACCCGGGTGGAAACCAAGCGGGCCAAATCCTGAGCAACCGTGAAACCGGTGGCCCACTGCCGCAGGGCTTCCTTGTTGGCCCCCGAATCCTCGCCGATAAACACGTACTTGTCCTTGAACTTTGGCAGAGCCTCTACTCCCGTGACCCCATCGGTTACGTACACCGAAACCCACTCGGGAATATCGCCACCCAAAGCCATGGTTTTAGTATCCAGAACGTCGTACTTGGGGGCCGCTTTTTTAGGGGCCTCCTTTGGAGCCGGCGCGGGCGCTTGGGCTGGGGGCGGACTGCTTGCGCATCCAATAGCCATAAGGGCTACCGCGGCCAAGGAAAGGGTTAAAATCGTCTTCTTCACATAAGCCTCCTTACACTCGGTCCAGGGACCGAAATTGCCAAACTATGGGGAGTTTCTCCCCCGTTGCCATCAACGGACAACGTTTTATGTATCATCTTTATGTCTATCACCAATTATACTAAATTTCACGGCTCGCCGCTCAATTTCCCGTATTAAAGGTGATAGTTTTCCCCCGGGTGTAGACCCAATAGGCGTTTTCCATGCCCGGAGTCTTCTCAAAGGCGGAATAACACGCGTCCTCCAGGTCCGAAAGGGATCCGAAAAGATACACGTCCATGGACGTTTGGTCCGCCGCGCTGGGACCCATCACAATTTCCCTGGTTTTTGCGCGCAGGTTCCTTCTGAAGGTGGAAATAGCGCGGGCATCCGGGGTCTTTTGGATGAGAAGCTGGTACCGAATACCGTTGGAGTATCGATTCCGCAGTACGGTGGTAGAATCCCGGATAATCCGGGGCATCAGCTGGGCGGTACCGGCGGTAAGGGCGTTGATAACCGCGTCCTGTTGGCTGGTGGTACTGACAGATCGATCGGTTCGGAAGGTCACGGACCCGATCAGTTCTGCGGTGGAGGGGTCAAACATATTGGCCGTAAAATTCGCTTCCCCGTAGTACCGGCCATTTTCCGCGCTTCCCCGGGGTACGCAATCCAGCTCCACGTACACATCGGCCCCCAATTTTTGGGCGATATACTGGGTCAGGCTCATGGACGATCCGGCTTCCGCCTCGTAGGCCGTTTTTTGATCCTCCATGTTTTTAAGCAGTTGATCGTACTGCACCACGTCGTACCCCTGACGGAGCAGAACCTCGTTCCCCTTGGTTAGCACGGACCGCTTTTGGAAATCGTCCACCGCGGCGCCCTCTTTGACCACCATCATGTATTTAAGCCGTTTGAGGTAATTCTCAAAGAACTGTTTTTCCTTGGCCGTCAACTCCGTCGCGGGAGCGGCGGTTCCCGTATCCTGGGTCGTCAAGGGTTGGGCGGCGGCCGTACTGGTCCCCGAGGTCGTAGCAGGAGCGGTACCCTGGGCTGGGGCTTTCGCTGGCGCTGGGGCCTCGCCGGTAATCAACTGCTGGGCCCGCAATTGGGCGTCGTTTTTCTTGGGCTCCTCCGCCTGTGGGGGGGCGCTTTGGGTCGCCGGTTCTGCGGCGGGCGCGGCCGCCGGAGGAGCGGCGGGAGGGGGCGCGGATGCGCAGGAAAAAAGAAAACCGGTTATCGCAAGAACCGATAGTATCGATCTTTTATACATCAAATCCTCCTCGGAATAGAGTCGTTATCGTATAATCTAGTACGGATTGTCTATCTTTTCAAAGGGTTCAACAGAATTTTTAAGGATTCGGCGTTGAAACCCCAAAACCCTGAAGAATCGCCACCGCAGAAGGCTCGGAAAGACTGCCTTCGTCGGGGGAAGCGGCGTTAGGGGTCTTGATTTCGTTGGCGCCGAATTGGAAGGAACCGGCTCCCGTACAGGAACCCACGGGAGAAAGGGTTAACTCTTGGCCCGAGGTGGCGTCGTTTTTCAGAAATACCCGGGCCGTGGCCCTGTTGTTTTGGATGCTAAAATCGATGCTCACCCACTGGAGATGGTTGCCCAGGGGCGTTTCTATTATTTTAGTTACCCCGTCCCCCCCCTTGGTTAGGGTGCAGGCAAAGCCCTGGGAAACCACCGACAAACCCAGAACCACGGTGGAACCATCGTCCTGGGCGTAGGACACCCGGGCGACCAACCCTGGGGCAAGGGGCGCCAGACTGAAGGTTAAACGATGGGGAGGCACACCGTTCTGGGTCACCGGAAAGGGCGCTTCCGGGTAGGAGTAGCTATTTTCCGGCCCCACCACCAGGCCGTAGGAAGTATCCGAGGGCCGCCATGCGGGGGTGGAAGCGCCGAGGGACCTGAGGGAAGAAGAACCGGAGGCGTCGGCCAGGGTACCCATAAAATCGTACTCCCGGGAATAGGGTCCCGAACTTTGGGGAAGCCCTGGGAAGGGGGCCTTGGAAGAAACGGCCACGGTCAATTCTTTAGGGGTACCCGCCGTATCGGGAAGCCCCGAGGAGGCGGGAGGAAAGGGGAAAACCTCTGCTCGGATCGTATAAAACCCGTCGGGGCTCTTGGTCTTCCATACTATTTGAGAAAGCCCATCGGCCACCCGGCCCGATGCGATAAGGGTGGAACCAAAGTACCAGCGAATATAGGGGTTTAAGCGGGGATCCGTGTCCAGGCCCACCACTAAAAGGAGGTTAACATTCGGAGGAAAGAGGGGAGCCTGCGAAGAGGGGCCCGAACCGGGGGGATAACTTACCAGGGACTTCACGTTCCACGTGGCGGACCCCAGATAAAAAATAGGCCGCTTAAGCTCGGAAAGGACCCCATCCTTTCCGAGTACCTTAAAATCAAGCACATAGGAACCCAGGGCCAGATCGGCGGGAAGACTAAAGGAGGGTAAACGGGAATCCAGGCGGGGCACCACCACGGTGGTGTCCAAGGCCGTCGACGAGGCCGCGGGATCGTTCCCCGCGCCTGTTCCCCCTCCGGCCCCCCCAGGGGTGTCGATTTCACTCCCCCGGGCTACGGTCGATCCACTGGAAGTGGTGTAGGTAACTGTGCCCCCCGCTATCTTGCCGTCGGGAGTAAGGATGGATACGGAAAGGGCCCGTACATCCGGATCGTTTGCTATATTGGAAAGAAACTGGGGGACCAGGGAGTCGTTCTCCCGAACCAGGGCTAGGGAATCCACGCTTTGGTCCCCCACAAAGGCGGTAACACGATAGGACCCATCCCCCGTGAAAAGGGTGTTTACCCCCCCACAGCCCGTAAGAGCAGTGAAGGAGAGGAAAAATACTACCGCAGTCAAAAGCCCTTTCAACTTCATTACTACATACAAGTATAGCATAAAAGTCAAATTTAACCAACAGGTTCCCGGTGCCCGGGTCCCTATCCGCTCAGGCTTCGATAAAGAACTTTTTGTTATTAAGACCATTCTAAAAACATCAGTTTTTAGAGGGGACTTATTATTGCCAGGCTTTGGACAAGGGTTTACAATGGAAAACCATGCGAGCAACCAGAGCGGTGATTCATCTTTCGATGCTTCGGGATAATATTCAGCGGGTTCGGGAACGGGTGGGAAAGAACGTGGCCATCTGCGTGCCCGTTAAGGCGGACGGCTACGGGCATGGGGCGGTACGGATCGCCGTGGCGGCTATCCGTTCGGGGGCCCGATTTTTAGCGGTCGCTTCGGTCCAGGAAGGGGTGGAATTACGGGAATCGGGGATTATAGCCCCCATTTTGCTGTTTTCCCTGCCTATTCCAGAGGAGTTGGACCAGGTGGTGGCCCACCACATGACGCCCCTGGTGGGGGATCCGGAGTTTGCCGCGGAGGTGGCCCGCGCGGCGGAAGCCGCGGGGGAAGTGGTGCCCGTACACCTCAAAATTGACACGGGGATGGGACGGATAGGATGCCGCCCCGAGGAAGCCCTGGCGTTAGCCCGGGTGGTCCAATCGTTCCCCTCCCTCCGCATCGAGGGAACGGCGACCCACCTTTCGGTGGCCGACTCTTCCAGCGCTAACGATATGGCCTACACCAAAAATCAACTCCGGCAATTTCGAGCCGCCCTCGATTCCCTGCGCGCCGCTGGTATTAACCCAGGGATTGTACACGCGGCCAATTCGGGGGCGGTGGTTCTGCATCCGGATTCCTACTTCGATATGGTTAGGCCGGGGCTTCTCTTATACGGGTATCCTCCGGTGGAAGACCAAGCGGATACGGTTCCGGTCCACCCGGTGATGGAGTTGATCACCCATATCGTCTTTATAAAAAACGTCAAAAAAGGCGAGGCTATCTCCTACGGCAGGCTTTGGACCGCCCCCCGGGATACCATCGTAGCAACCCTTCCCATCGGGTACGCCGACGGGCTGGACAGAAGCCTTTCCGGGAGGATGGAGGTGCTTATCCAGGGAAAGCGATACCCCCAGGTGGGCCGGATCTGCATGGACCAGTGTATGGTGGACCTGGGCCTCGATTCCACGATTCCGCGGTGGGAAAGCGTCACCGTATTCGGCGGCGATCCCCGGGGCCCCTCAGCGGCGGACTTGGCCCAGGAACTAGGCACCATTCCCTACGAAATAACCTGCGGAATCAATCGACGGGTTCCCCGACTATACGTTGAATAAGGAGTGTAAGCGTTTATGAGCGAAAAAACAGGAGCACCGGTCCCTTCGGATATCGAAATTGCCCAGGGGGCCCAACTTATTCCGATCATCCGGGTGGCCGAAACTTTGGGTATCCCCGAAGGCTTTGTGGAACCCTACGGGCGGTTTAAGGCCAAGGTTGATTGGAAAATCCTCCGCGATCCCTCAGCTCGGGCGGCAGAGAGACCTTCCCGGGCGAAATACGTGGACGTGACGGCCATTAGTCCCACGCCCCTGGGGGAAGGCAAGACCACCACCACCGTCGGGCTGACCCAGGGGCTGGGTCTTTTGGGCAGAAAAGCCGTGGCGACCCTGCGCCAGCCCTCCATGGGGCCCACCTTTGGCATAAAGGGGGGCGCGGCGGGGGGCGGGTACAGCCAGGTAGTCCCCATGGAGGATATCAACCTGCACCTGACCGGGGATATCCACGCCGTTTCAGCGGCCCACAACCTCTGCGCCGCGGCGATCGACGCCCGGATCTACCACGAGGGTCGCTGGTCCGACGGGTACTTTGAGAAAATTGGACTCCGGAAACTGGGGGTCGATCCGTACAGGGTCGGCATCGGCCGGGTGGTGGATATGAACGACCGGGTACTCCGCAATATTTTGATAGGCCTAGGGTCCCGGGAAGATGGCCCCCTGCGGCAGGCCCGGTTCGATATTTCCGTGGCCAGCGAGGTAATGGCCATTTTAGCCCTGGCCCAGGATATGGGGGACCTGCGGTCCCGGCTGGGCCGCATGGTGGTGGCCCAGGATACCACAGGGAAAGGCTTAACCGCCGAGGATTTTGGGGTCGCGGGGGCCATGGCGGCCCTGCTCCGGGAGGCCCTCAAACCAAACCTCCTCCAAACCCTGGAGGGTCAGGGAGCCTTTATCCACGCGGGGCCCTTCGCCAACATTGCCCATGGGAATTCTTCAATCCTGGCGGACCAAATCGCCCTGCGGTACGCCGATTACGTGGTGACCGAGAGCGGCTTCGGAGCCGACATGGGGATGGAAAAGTTCTTTGATATCAAGTGCCGAACCTCAGGACTGCGGCCCGACGCGGTGGTGGTGGTAGCCACGGTCCGGGCCCTCAAAGCCCACGGCGGAGGACCCGCCGTAACGCCCGGGAAGCCCCTGCCCCAGGAGTACCGCCAAGAAAACCTGGATCTTTTAAAACGGGGGCTTTCGAACCTGATCGCCCACCTGGGGATCGTTCGTCGTTTCGGCGTCCCTGCGGTGGTGGCTATCAACGCGTTCCCCACGGATACGGAGGCCGAATGGGCCATTATCCGGGAATCGGCCCTTAACGCCGGGGCGGTGGACGCGGTGGTCACCCACCATTGGGCCCAGGGCGGACAGGGGGCGGCGGAATTGGCCGCCGCGGTGGAACGGGCCTGTCAAATTCCGTCGGCCTTCCAGTTCCTCTATCCCTCCGAAAGTCCGCTGACGGAAAAAATAGAACGGATCGCCACGGAGATCTACGGGGCCGACGGGGTGGATTATAGCGACGATGCCCGGGAAACCCTGGACAAACTGGGGAGCGACGGGTTTGGAAGCCTTCCCATCTGCATGGCGAAGACCCAGTATTCCCTGTCCCACGATCCGGCGTTAAAAGGGGCTCCCAAGGGGTGGAGACTCCCCGTTCGGGAAGTACGGCTGGCCGCGGGGGCGGGTTTTGTGTACCCCCTTTGCGGGGATATGACCACCATGCCCGGCCTGCCCAGCAAACCGGCCTTTATGCGGATCGACGTGGACCAGGACGGAAACATCCTGGGGCTCTCGTAAAGGTCGACCAGTTCCGAGGAGCCGGTCGGATTGGTAGATTTTCAGTCCCCCAAGGGGCCTTGGGAGACTGAAAATCCCGATAAACCAGGGTTCTACGTTGCAGTTTTAGACCCCAGCTGTTCCGCCAGCAGGAGGTTTTGCCGTACCGTCGGCAGGGGAGAAAGGGCGGCGGCGGAGCGGAAACGGGCCGCCGCGTCGGCGTAGGCCCTGCGGTGGTTCAGGGCGATATAGCCCAGGTTGTTCAGGGCGGGATAACACGTGGGGTCCGCGGCTACCGCGGCCTCAAAGGCGGCGTACGCCTCGTCCCAACGGCCCTCCGCCAGGAGACTGTTTCCCCGGTCCAGAAGAGCCAGAGACCCTTGGGCCTGGGAAAACCGATCATCATGGGAACAGAGGCTTATCCTTTTTTGCAGGAACCGTATTTCCGCCTCCGGCGGCCGGGACGGAGGATCCGCCTCCTGGGCAAGCCGGAGGGCCTCGGCGTAGCGCTTCTGTGCGTCTTCCCGTCTGCCCCAGGCGAAGTACAGGTCCCCCAGGGCCTTTAGCCGCTCTTCGGTCTCCCCGTAGGCCTCCAGTTCGGCCAGGAAGTTCGTCTCCGCTTGGTCGTATTTTTTTAAAGCGAATTGGGCTAGCCCCACGTTATGGGCCAAGCCGGGGTGGGAGCCCCATCGTTGGATCAGGGTAAGAAAATAGGTTTCCGCTTTTTCGTACTGCCCCGATACCAAAGCGTTAAGGGCCCGTCGTTCAAAATATCGATATAAAAGGGATCGACTCAATTATTTTCCCCAGGGATACACTTTTTCATAGGTCCTCCTAAATCCATTCTATCTCCTTTTTATACCAAAACGCAACAAAAAAGCCCCAGGGGTTGTGGAAATAGCGAACGGCTACCTCAACAGCCCCTGGGGCTCCACGCTCTGTAGATTGGCCCTTAGATCCGGGGCATGTCGTCGATGCCCCCGGCGTTTATCACGTCGGTCCAGCCGGACATCTTGAGGATCCGGGCGGCGTAGGCGCTTCGGGCGCCGGATTCGCAGTACAGAATTAGGGTCCTGTTTTTCGGTTCCAGCTCCTTAAGGCGCCGTTGAATCTCCCCGACGGGGATATTTACGGCCCCCGGGTACGCGCCGTCCATAAACTCATCTTCCGTACGGACATCCACCACCAGAGCTCCGGCCTTAATTTTGTCTACAACGATATTTCCTGCCATCTTTTCCTTCCTTAGGCGACAATATTCAGGCCATCGACCAGCCTGAGGGCGGCCCAGCCGCCCGATATATTCATGACATCCGTGTATCCGTTCTGGAGCAGGATGCGGCATGCGATATGACCCTCGTACCCGCCGCAGGATATAATCCGTACCGGCGTATTCCGGGGAAGTTCTTCAAAACGATCCCGAATTTCATCCAGGGGAAGATGGACCGCTTCCGCCAGGTGAACCTTCGCGTACTCGCCGTAGGTCCGAACGTCCAAAAACACCGGAGCCTGGGGTCCCTTAAGGGCCTGGGCCGCCTCGGTAGCGCTGATGAGGGGGCTGTAGCCGGAGAGGGCGTTTTCGGCCGTGTAGGCGGCCATATTCAGGGGATCGTTGGCGGAAGAATAGGGGGGAGCGTAGGCGAAATCCATTTCCGCCAGGTCCGAAACGGTCATCCCGGCCTGAATAGCCACCGCCGCGGCGTCGATCCTCTTATCCACCCCCGCTTCCCCGTACGCTTGGGCGCCCAAAAGCCGACCCGTCGGTTCCTCGTACACCAGGGTCAAAAGGAGATCCTTGTCCCCGGGGTAGTAGGTGGAATGATGGGCCTTGAGAACCGTGGCTTCCTGGGCTTTTAAGCCCGCCTTACGGGCCGCGGCGAGGGACAAGCCCGTGCTGGCGGCGGTCTCGTTAAAGATCTTTACCACCGAGGTTCCCGCGGCGCCCTTGTATTTCATCGGTTGACCCGAGCTTTGTCCCGCCGCCTTGGTAAGGGCGTACACCACGTTAGTCCCCGCGATACGCCCTTGCCGATTGGCCGGCCCCGCGAGGGGAATTCGGACCTTGGTTCCCGTAACCTTGGAAACCACCTCGACCATATCCCCGGCCGCCCAAATCCAGGGGTCGGAGGTTTTTAATTCCTCATCTACCAAAAGGGCCCCCGTGGCACCCAACTCCAGGCCCGCACTTTTGGCCAATTCGGTGTTGGGCCGTACGCCCACCGAGAGGAGGACCAAATCGGCGGCCACGGTGGTACCATCGTCCAGGGTAACCGTATTCGCTTGAATCGATTTTACCGCCTTCTTAAGGATTACCGTGGCCCCCTCTTTTTCAAACCGTTCCTTAATCCTGTGACCGTAAAGGGCGTCCATGGGGGGCATCAGGTGGTCCATCAATTCGATAATAGTCGTGGTAATACCCCTCTGCATAAAGGCTTCGGCGGTTTCCAGGCCGATAAACCCGCCCCCGACCACGACCGCGGTTTTAGGCCCCTTCTCTTTTATAAATTTAAGGATTTTATCCATATCCGGGATGGTCCACAGCTTAAAGACGTGGTCCTGTTCCACACCCCCCAGGGGAGGAATGATCGGGGAACCACCCTGCGCCAGAATGAGGGCGTCGTAGGCCATATCCCGTTCCGCGTCGTTGTCCTTGTGGTCCCGAAGACGAACGGTTTTTTTGGCCCTATCGATACCGACCACCTCGGTATTTAAAAGCACATCGACCCGATAGCGGCTAAAAAAGCCCTCCGGGGTCTGTAACAATAACTTGCTTCGCTTTTCAATATCCCCCCCAATGTGGTAGGGTAAACCACAGTTGGCAAAGGATACGTAGGGCCCCCGCTCAAGCAGAGTAATCTCCGCAGTATCATCAAAACGTCGAATACGAGCGGCGGCGGTAGCTCCAGCGGCCACACCACCGACTATAAGAATTTTTTTGGAAGTTTGAGTCATTATTCTCTCCTCTTAATATTCGAAATATATTATAAATATGATATATAGTCAATATGTTAAGATAAAAAACCATCGATTTCAGCGGATCAATTCTAAAACTGATATTTTTAGAATTGTCTCATCGATAACGTTTTACAATCGAAGCTGTCCCGTAACTTAGTAAGTTACGGGACAGCTTCCTTAATGTCGTATTTTCGTAGGATTTTAGCGGTTTTACCTGGTTTTAATACGTCGAAAGGGTTAAAAACGCTAAAATCCGAGAAAATACAAGGGCTGTCTGATAACTAACAGAGTTATCAGACAGCCTCAATCACCGGGATAATTGACCGGATCGTCATATCGCCGTATATTCTTAGGGTTAGTTTATTCTCCACAGGAGCAATTGGATATGGATACTTTAGATAAGCGGATTTTTCGGTTAGGTGAGGGTGAAGGAGAGGGCGAAGAACGGGAAGAGGATACCAAGCCATCCTTCCCCGATCCCTTGGCGGGGAAAATGTTAAAAACCCGAACCATTTTGCTTTCGGGAGAGATAAATAAGGAACTGGCGGAGCGGACAATCCGCCAGTTATTGCTTTTAGAGGATATGGGAAACGATCCTGTCCGTATTTTTATCGATTCCCCCGGGGGAGACGCGGACGCGGGTTACGCCATCTTCGATATGATCCGGTTCGTTACCCCCCCGGTGTGGACCATCGGTATGGGTTTGGTGGCCAGCGCGGCGGCGATTATCCTGCTGGCGGCTCCCAAGGAACGGCGCATCGGGCTTCCCAACAGTCATTATTTAATCCATCAACCCCTTTCGGGCATTCGGGGTGTGGCCACGGACATTGAAATTCACGCCCGGGAGTTGGATAAGCTAAAAGAACGGATCAATCGGCTTATCGCAAAGGAAACCGGGGCTCCCTTTGAACAGGTGGAGAAGGATACGGACCGGGACTTTTGGATGAACGCGGAGGAGGCGTTAAAGTACGGCCTCCTTTCTCGGGTTATTGAACACCGTGGTGAATTATAAAATAAGGACCGGTTTGATGACACGAATTTCTTTTTTAACCCCCAGGGCTCTTCAGTGCGTGGTGGCGGTTTTCCTTTTTTCGTTTCCCGTTTTCGCCAGTTCTAGCGGGGCGGCCCAAACGGTAACGCCCCCGGCCATGGTGGTGGTTCGCGGAGGCACCTTTTGGCAGGGGAGCCTAGAGAACCCCTACGCGAACAACGAACGGGTCCATAAAACGACCCTTTCGTCCTTTAAGCTGTCGTCCACCGAGGTTACCCAGGAATTGTACCAGTCGGTTATGGGGAAAAATCCTTCCCGGTTTAAGGGAGCCCAGCGGCCCGTGGAAACGGTTAGCTGGTACGACGCGGTTCGTTTCTGCAACGCCCTTAGCGAGCGGTTAGGACTACAGTCGGCCTACGAAATCTCCGGGTCCACGGTAACCTGGGATCGGAGCGCCAACGGCTTCCGGCTCCCCACGGAGGCGGAATGGGAATACGCCGCCCGGGGAGGTGCCGAAGGGGCGATAGCCGACGAGCCCCTGCAAGCGTCTCCCTACGCGGGGGGAACGGAAGCGGACCGGGTAGCGTGGTACGAAACGAACAGCGAGAAATCCACCAAGCCCGTGGGGACCAAGGAGCCTAACCAGCTGGGGCTGTACGATATGAGCGGTAACGTCTGGGAATGGTGCTGGGATTGGTACGGTTCCTATCCTACGAACGAAGTAACCGATCCGGAGGGAGCATCATCGGCTTCTTGGCAAAAGGTCCTTCGGGGCGGGTCTTGGTTTGTATCCCCCAATCTTTTACGGGTAACGTATCGGTATTGGAACAATCCGGATTTTAAGGTGAACTCCGTAGGGTTCCGGATAGCCCAAAACGCCGAGGAACCTGCTCTTGCGGCCCCTCCCGTTCCAGTTTCTCCGGGGGCCTCCGCGCCGCTTATCCAGGGTCCCACGTTCCCGCAGACTACAGGGACCACCCCACAACATAGCGGAGATATAAAACACGTTCTTCCCGACGGAATCGGGGTGGACGAGTACGATATCCTTTCGGCCCCGAAAAACCGGGTCCATTAAATACGGCGAACCACTTCGTGGACCAGGCCTTCGGGGGAAAAACCCCCGAAAAAGAGCAATTTTCCGTTCAACACGATGGCCGGTGCCAGGTCGGCCATCGAAAGAACCCGGTTAACATCCTCGTGACGTCTTAGGTTCTCCTCCGTGGCTTCGTAAAAGTGGGTTTCCGCCTGAACCCCCGCCGTGGCGAGAAGCTTTTTAAATTCCTCCACCAAATCGATGGTTTTCTGTTTCGCCCCGGGAACACAGCCCCCGTCACCGCAATGGCCCTCACAGCCCGCGCAAATTTCCTGGTCCGCGTACCCGTACACGTCGATCGTATTCTTCATAGATATAATTTTATCCATTTAAGGGCCCGCGCGTCAACCGCCGCTTACTTCCCCAGGGCCCGTTCTATCAACTCCGCCAGAAGGGGCATAAGCTGTTTTTTCCGGGATACGATATCCTTTAAAAGATAGATCCCCTCCTCTGATTTCGGAAACGTCAAAAGACTTAGCAGGGCCTTATCCCCCTCCACAAACAGCAGGGAAGTAAGTTCCGTCACGTCGGTAACCATGAGGGCGCTAAAAAGCCGCTTCCCCGACCGACGCACCGACGCCAGTTCGGCGAGGATTTCTTCCCGCCGGTCCACCAGGACTTCCGGGGCCTCGGTTTCCACCTGGCTCACGGTAAACGAGGCACCCAGTTCATCGTACTCCTTCATGTCCATCCGAATCAGTTCCTCCGCCGAAAGGGCGCTAACCCGGCTGGCGGCGCCCATTAGATCCCGGCCCAGGGCGTCGATCTCCAGGCCCGTGATGGAGGATAAATAGTCCGCCGCGTCCCGATCGATTTCCGTGGTGGTGGAAGACTGGAGTACCAGGGTATCCGATAGGATCCCGCAGAGGAGAATGGACGCCATGGGCCTATCCAGGGGAACGCGATGCTCCCGGTACAGGTTGGTAATGATCGTACTGGTGGCCCCCACGACCTTATTGATAAACATAATCGGATACCGGGTCGACAGGTTTCCCAACCGGTGGTGATCGATCACCTCCCGAATTTTATAATTTTCCACACCCTCTATCGCCTGGGTCGGTTCGTTATGGTCCACCAGAATCACCTCGATGTTGGGTTCCTTTATCAAATCTCCCTCAAAAATCACCCCCGCTACCCGACCTTCGTCGTCGATCACGGGCAGACAGCGGGACGCCGACTGGGACAGGGGTTGCCGGATTTTTCGGACCGCCTCCCGGCTACGGACCGGAGGAACGGAATCGTCGGCCATGGTACCCACGGGGGTGGAGTAGATGATCAGCAGGGCGGTGGAGGAGGTGTCAAAGGGGCTGATCATAATAGAAACCCGATTTTCCTCCGCCAGGGGAATCAGGCTTTTGTCCACCGTGTTTCCGTTGGTAATAACCAGGCCCCGGACCTTCCGTTGGATGCAGTATTTCTGGATTTCGTAGCGATCCCCCACGATAACCAAGGCGTTTTCCGGCATTTCGGCGTCCAAGTGGACCTTAAAGGTTGCCTCCTCCGATGCGGCCACCACGATGAGGGATTTTCGGACCTCATCGGGGTCGAAGGTTGTGATAGGTTGGGCCCGCAGGGTGCTGATCAGGTGGTTAATCGACGTGGGAATGATGGATTTTTTGTGGGGGTTAATCTTTTTAAGGATATATCCGGCAAAGGCGTTGTAATGGAGCAGACTTTTGTAGGTCCCCTCCCCCGTTACGATGGGAAGAACCTTCAAATTTTCCCGTTCCATCCGCTCCAGGGCTTCCCACAGGGGGACCCCTTCTTCCACCGTTACCGGGGGATCGCTCAGATAGTACTCCACCTGGGGAATCAGATCGGGAAGGAACTGGGGAACAGGAACCTGAAACCGCTCAAAAATGTACTCAGTTTGGGGATTCACGTTCCCCGCCCGGGCGGCCACATGGTTCGATTGGCCCATCAACGTTTTTAGGCGGGCGTAGGCCGCCGCGGAAACCACCGAATCCGTATCCGGATTCCGGTGGCCAATCACGTATACTCGTTTTTCCATCATTATCACCTACCGTATTGTAAAAAGACTGATCGATCGTCCCATAAAGGCGACCCGATTTTCCCGCCGCCCTAAGCGATGGTCCACCAGGGGATTTCCATCCCGGAGGGCCGTAAACCAGGGATTATCCGGCTGTACGGCAAAGGGCCGGGAACGTAGATTTAAAATGCCCACCACAGCGCCGCTCCTGCTAAACAGCACAAACCGGTCCTTTTCCAGCCGTTGAAGGCCGTACTCCTCCCGGGGGAGCCGGTCGTAGAGCCCCACGATCCGGTTAGTAAAGGCCAAGTCCTGGGCCCCTAGTCTACCCGGACTATCGGAAAACATCAGCTGGGAGGCTAACAGATAATTGGTCAGGGCTATCATTTCTTTTTCGTTTTCCGTGAGGGTACAATTCTCCGACCGCAGGAATACCACGTCCGGGTCGTTTAAAAACACCGTCCCGTCCATATACGAGCGGCCCAGGGTATCCAGCAAGCTGATGTACGCGCTGGGACGGCCCACATGACCAATCAATTTAACCTTGGGCCAATCCCAGGTTTCCCGGGTATCCGCTCCAATACGGGAAAGGGGAAAGTAGGGATAGGAGGGTCCAAAGGGCAGGCCGCACCCCAGGTACGCCACGGGACTTCCATCGGCGGCCCGTTTCCGTTGGGTAAGAATTTCGCAGGCCCGCTGGTAGTGTTCGTACGCCGCGCCTCCGCCGTAAAAAGCACCATCCAACAGGCCCGCGTAGAGGAAATCCAACTTAAGGAACCGAAATCCCCATTCCTCGATCGCCCGTTCGACTAGACTATCCACGTAATCGAGGACCTCGGACCGGGACAGGTCCAAACAGTAAAAGTTCGTATCCCCCTTATCCCATTTATCGTTAAAACCCGCCACCACCGGCTTCCCCCGCCCATCCCGGAGCACCCATTCGCTTTTTTCGGTAAACAGGGCGGAACGTCGCGTAAGAACGAAGGGGGCCATCCACAGACCGGGAATATGGCCCTTCGCCCTAATCGAATCGGCCACCGGTCGGAGGGACCGGGGGAACCGATGGGTATCCACCTCCCATTGGCCCACCGCCTGTTCCCAACCGTCGTCGATCTGGAACACCGTGGGCCGTCCCCGTTGGATGAACAGGCGGTTGATCAGGTTATCCGTTTTCCCCAGGGCCTCCAAATCTTCCAGGATCAGGGCCTCGTCGATATCCGTGTAATGGTTGTACCAGGACTCGTATCCCCCCGAAAACCGGGGGGAATCCTTTCCCCAGAGGAAGGCCAGATCGTCCAGAGACCCCTGTAGGGGGTATATGGAAGCCAGGATATCCTTGAACTGGAAGTACCCCCGGGCCAGGAAAATGTGGACCTCCGCCAGACACTCTCCCTTTTTCCAGACCTTCCCCCGGTCGTAGACCTCCGCCGAAATCCTCCCCCCCCGCCGGTCAAAACGCCAGGTAAGGGGGGGCAGACCCTTCCCCTCCCGGGACGCCAGGCCCAAGTACCGATCCCCCACCCGCACATACGCGATAAAATGGCCCACCGACTCCTGGGCCCCCGGCGTATCCCCCTCCCGGTTCGTGTAGCGGATCAGCTGGGGCACCACCCATACCCGGCGGGGAAGAAACTCCCCGGGGCCCAGTTCCCAACCGGCGGACCAGGACTGCCAGCCCCCGCATTGGAGCGCCCCCCTCCGCCAATTCCCCAAGGCTTCCCGGTCTTCCCGGCTAACCGACAGGGTTTCCAGCAGTTCATCCACCGTAAAAATATCTAGTAGGCGGGCCAGGGGCGCCGATCCCCCATCCGCCGACCCAGGAAACACAGCCCCGGCCTCCCCATCGGCCATGGTGTAGGTAAACACTCCCCCTTGGCCCCCCGCGGGGTCGTAGGTCCTCGGTTCGTATTTTCTAGCAATCCCCGGAATATCCATACCAACGTCCTCTCCCGCCCGACCTTCGTTAAAGAATCCAACCTTTACCAAGCGGCGAACTCCAGTTTACTATAGCCCCAGGAGCTCTGTAAACGAAAATGATAGAACTAGTCGCTTTTCTTGGAAACCACGGTAAGGAATACGAGCGGAATCGGCATAACGCGGCCTGGCTTTTGGCGGAACGGTGGCCCCTCTTTCCCCTTCTCTCTTGGCAAAACAAGTTCAAGGGCCGTTACGCGGCCATCGACACCCTCCAGCTCCCCCGCCCCCCGGCTTCCACCACCGGCGTAACGGGCGCCGAACCGCCGATCGGGCCTTCCCGGATCCACGTTCTCATGCCCCTTACGTACATGAACCTTTCGGGGGACTCGGTGGGCGAGGCCGCGGCCTTTTTCAAAATTCCCGCCGAACGGATCCTGGTTATTCACGACGAATTAGAACTCCCCCTGGGGACCGCGTCCCTTAAATTTTCTGGGGGCCTGGGGGGCCATAACGGACTGCGGTCGATCAAAACCCGGCTGGGAACGGCGGATTTTTGGCGGTTCCGAATCGGCATCGGACGGCCAAACCACGATGATATCTCCGGCTGGGTGCTTTCGGATTTTTCCAACGCCGAAATCCCCCTTTTAGAGCAGGTTTTGGACGCCGGAGGGACCGCATTGGGGAAAATTTTATCCTATGGCCCCGAATTTTTGCTTCCCGAGTGGAACAAAAAGAAGTTCTAGTGCTACAGTGGAACCATGGAATCAACGGACAATCCTATACGTCAGGCTATCCTTTTGGAAATCCAAAAACGGGGCAAAAAGATGTCGGTACAAGAGGTACGACAAACCTACGCCGACGGGGGAGACCTAACCGAACAGGCTATAGCGGACCTTTTAGAACAGGGGTTCCTCTACCAGAAAACCGAAAGCACCCGGGATTTTTTTACTAAAATCGGTATCCAAGCGACCCCCGGGTCCTACGCCGATCGATTTATCAAAATGGGAGACCGGATCGTCGAAGAGGTTACCTCCAGCATAGAAGAAAGTCTGGATCAACACTTTGAAAAACAAGGCCAGTCCTACACCAACCGTAACCCCTGGGTTCCCCGCCCCGGAGAAAACCGCTACGAATGGCGGCAACGTCGCCGAGAATTAAAACGGGAGATCAAGGATCGCTATCGGTACCACCGTCACAATCGGGATTGGGAAGACGAAACCGCCGATGAAGATGATTCCCGGACTCCCGGGGGACAAGAAACTTTTGACGCCTACCGGGATCGGCTTTCCGACCGTTCGGCCCACGCATGGATCGGCCTCGTCTTTAACGGCCTCTCCTGGGCCGGCGTATCCTACGGCCTATACTACATCAATTTTCACCTGAGCCCCTCCCACCTCCCCTGGTCCATCATTCCCATCTTTGCCTGGGGCATCGGGGTGTTTCAGAATTTCACCTCCGCCCTTCGAAAATCCGCCCAGGCCCGGGAGGCCCGTCGCATGCCCGCCCTGGAAGGCCCAGCCCTGGACCTGTACAAACGGATAAACCGGACCAAAGACAGCCTGATATCCCACGCCAGTTCCACCATTTCCGTTTCCGCCCTCCTCGGGGCCATCAACATGTTTACCTCCATCGCATCTAAAAGCACCACCCCCTGGGCCCTCATCCCCATCGCCGCCCTGGGGTTCTCCTTCCTGGCCCACGCCCCCGTAGCCTTGGCGCGCATTCATACCCTTAAAAAGAAACTCTCCTCGATAATGGGAAAGCCCGGGACCAGGGGACCGCAAAAAGGTCCCTCCGTGGAGGACACCATCCAAGGGCCCTACGCGGAGTACTACCAAACAGCCCTTAAAATTAAGGAAGAAATTCTAGAACCCCAGCAGAAGGGCAAACACAGCGCCCCCCTGATCGATAGGGACACCAAGAAAACCCTGGAGGAGTACGTCGACCAAGTCCGTCTTTTAGCCGAACGGACCGCCGAAGTGGACGCCATCTTAGAATCCGTCCCCATGGACGCCCTCCGAAGGGACAAGGAAACCCTGCGACTTAAACAGGAAAGCGCCACCGACGGACGACTTAAAAAGGAATACCAGAACTCCATCAGGGAATTGGAGAACCAGGAAAAATCCCACCAGGAACTGCAGGATCAACGGGAAATACTCAAACTCCGGCTCGCCTCGTCGGTCAACCTCCTAACCCAATTCAAACTGGAAACCGCCAAGCTCCGCACCCTCGGTCAGCTAGACACCGCGTCTACCTACTCCCAATTCAAAGAAAAGACCCAGGAACTCACCCACACCCTGGAAGACCTGCGCCGGGGCTACGATGAATTGGACACGGACCCCTTCGAGGAGCTAGAAAAGTCTACTAATCTGGAAAAGTCAAACCATGCGGACCATGAGTAACCCGTCCCTCGGGATCGCCTACCGTACTTGATTTTTTTCTCCCCCCCGGGCCTAATACGGGGATGAACAATCCATCCGAATCCTTTAAGAAACTCTACGACATCGTCGCCACCCTCCGTTCCCCCGACGGTTGTCCCTGGGATCGGGAACAGAGCCCCGAAAGCCTGCGGCCTTCCCTCATCGAGGAAACCTACGAATGCGTCGAGGCGATTGACCAGAAAGATCCACCCCACATCCGGGAAGAACTGGGGGATATTTTTCTTTTAGCTACCATGGTGGCCTACATGCACGAACAGGAGGGAAAATTTACCGTTTCCGACACCCTGGACGAAATATCCGCCAAACTGGTTCGCCGGCACCCCCACGTTTTCGGCGACGCCACCGCCGCCACCAGCGCCGAAGTATTGGACCAGTGGGCCAAAATCAAGGTCGAGCAGGAGGGCCGCAAACCCAAGGATTCTATCCTGGACGAGGTATCCCGGGCCCTTCCTCCCCTGGATCGGGCGTACAAACTCCAAAAAAAAGCCGCCAAAGCGGGCTTTGACTGGCCCTCCATTGAGGGGGTTTGGGATAAAATTGAGGAAGAACTGGCGGAAACCCGGGAAGCCCACCAAAACGGATCCCCCGAAGCCCTGGAAGAAGAGCTGGGGGACCTGCTTTTTTCCGTGGTGAACCTGTGCCGCTACCTCCACGTCGAACCCTCGGTGGCCCTGCAGAGGGCCAACATCAAGTTCACCACCCGGTTTTCCCACGTGGAAAAAAAGATGCGGGAACACCGCCAACCGATGGAACAGGGAACGCTGGAACTTATGGACCGGTTCTGGAACGAAGCGAAGGTTCTGTAACTTTTTGCCATCCGGGGGGCGCCAGGACAATCCCACACCGGAGACGTCCATCCGACGCGCCCCCCGCCGCGAACCTCCTCGGCCGGACAGAGTCCGGCCTCCGGGGTTTCGCGGCCCCCCGGGAGCCCTAGCCCCCGGGGCGCTTAATGAATAAAAATCCCCATTATCGCCACCGTAATCATGGCGACCACCCCTTCCACTGCGGTAGCGGAGGTATAGGCCTTGTACGCCGTGTTGACCGGCATGTTGGAGAACTGGGAAACCACCCAGAAGTAGGAATCGTTGGCGTGGGACACCACCATGGACCCGGCGCCGATAGCGATGACCGTAAGGGCAGGATTCAGCCCCAGGGTGCCCAAAAGGGGCGCCAAAATTGTGGCGGTGGTTATAATAGCCACGGTGGACGAGCCTTGGGCGGTTTTTAACGCGGCGGCGATAATAAAGGGTAGGAAAATCCCCATATTAAGCCCCGTCATGTTGGTCTTGATAAAGTCCACAATAGGCGAGGCCTGGAGCACTTTTCCAAAGGACCCCCCCGCGCCGGTAATCGCCAAAATAATCGCCGCGTCCTTAATCCCCGCGGACATCCACTGGTCCACCGCGGTTCCCATATCTCCCTTTTTGACCAAAAGAAGAGAAATAAGGACGCCGATAATCAACGCAGTTACCGGATCGCCGATAAAGCTTAGCGCCGGGGTCAACCAGCTATCCTTTCCAAAGGGCTTGGAAGGCAGATCGGCCACGGATTTCAACAGTATCAACACAATGGGCGTTACCAGGGGCAGGAAGGACATAAAAGCCGAAGGGAGCTTCCCGTATTTTTTGATCAAATCGGAGTAGGATTCCTCCACGTCCGATTCAATATTGTACTTTTTCCCCACCGTGATGGCCCAAAAATACCCCGCCAACATGGCCGGAAGGGCGGCTATCAACCCGTACAGTATCACCAGTCCCAAGTCCGCGCCCGTAATTCCCGCCGCGGCTATGGGTCCTGGGGTGGGAGGAACCATGGTATGGGTGGCATAGAGACCCGTTGCCAGGGCTATAGCCATGACCGCCATAGAGTTGCCCGATTCTTTAGCCAGAGCCTTGTTCAACGGGGTCATGATGACGTACCCCGAATCGCAGAATACGGGGATGGATACCACGTACCCCGCAATACTCATGGCCAGGGGGGAACGCTCTTTCCCCACCACTTTAAGGATCGCTTGGGTCATCGACAGGGCCGCCCCCGTCTTTTCTAGGATAATACCGATAATCGTTCCCGCCACAATGACGATCCCGATACTGGAAAGGGTGCCCCCAAAGCCATCCTTAATGTTTTTAACCACGTTTAAGGCGGGCATACCGATCGAAAGCCCAAACAGGAACGCGATCATAATCAGGACCACGAAGGCGTTCACTTTGAGTTTTCCCGTAAAATAGACGATCAACACAATCGCGACCAATAACAATATCAGCGCGACACCACCAGATACCATAGGAACCTCCTATAGAATAACAGGAACCGCTTTTGTAAGCCCATCCCGCATTAGGGATATTGTAGAGCCCCTATGGCAATCCGTCAAATCTTTTTATACCTGCCCAAAATTCATTAGAACCTGTTTTAGCCTCTGTTCCAACAACTGGTAAGAGAAAAACCGACGACCCAACTCAAAATTTTTAAGGGTCATCATTTCCACCGCCTCCGGGGTCTCCAAAATGGCCCGGACCGCGTCCACGGTCTCGGAGGTAACGTAGTTTTCCATTACCACCACGTCAAAATCCACCGGTTCAATATCCTGCTGGAAAATAGAGTATCGGTTCACCAGCAGGGGCTTTTTGAACCACAGGGCCTCTAAAAACGCGTTGCCAAAGCCCTCGTAGGTGGAAGGATAGGTAACAAAGTCCGCGTTCAAGTAACAATCCCACAGGCTGTACTTGCGCTGGCCGTCCTCGGTCCATCCCCGGTCCGCGCCGATTCGATCGGGACGAACGATCACATCCACCCCTAGGAGCTTCGCGTATTCCATAGTTCGGTTATAGTAGGCCGCCCCTTCGTCCCGTTCTTGGTGGCTAATCAAAAGTTTGGCTCCCCGATCCCGCAGACGGCTAGCCAACTCAATGGCGTGTTCTATACCCTTACGGGCTATCATCCGAGTCGGTTGCAGGAGCAAGACCTCATCCGTTGCGATACCCAAATCTTCTCGGAAATGAAGGGCATAATCGTCCATTTTTGGCGGTTCGGTGGCAAAATCAAACACGTTGGGAATTACGGTGGAAGACAACCCGCACCGATACGAAAGCTGTCGCCGCCCCTCGGTGTTAATCACCACATGATTAATCGTATGGAGTCGGGGAGGAAAGGACATAGAAAGGTAGTCCTCCACCGAGTTTACCGTAAATCTCTGCCGCTCCCAGGCAAAATCGTGGTGATGCCCTATGGTGGGAATCCCCGTTTCGGCGATACATTCGGTAATAGCGAGGCCGAAGGGGATATTCATAGGAATGGTCAAAGCGTTCTCTACGATCAGGAGATCGATGTTAAAAGTCCCTATAAACTCGTACAGAGCCTTTTTTAACCTCTGGCGAACCCCCTGAATCTCCCCCGTAAGGGCTTCGCTCCGAACGGTGGTCCCAAAACATCGATCCTGAATATCCAAAATAACAGGGTTCCCAAAAAAAGCTTCATCGACCACCATCGATTTTCCCGAATCCCAATCCGAAAGTCCGGAAAAAAAGTAACAATCATACCCCATCCGTTCCAGAACCGTCCGCCATTTTGCCGTTTCCAGGGAAACCCCATCGGTTCCCTTAAATCGGGTAGAGACAAAACCTATGCGCTGAATGGTATTAGATCTGGTTAGGTACACCCTACTCCTCCCTTACGGTTACCTAAAGCGTTGTCAAAACTCCTGGAGTCTTGAAAACGCTACCTTAAATCTCTAAATATTCGGTAGCCCTCGTTCCGAAGGAAAGCCCTAAAGGCGGAACTCTGGGCGCTTCCGTGGTTAATTACCAAATCGAAGGCCAAATTCAGACGTTTCCCCAGGTTCGCGATATCATCCCGCGTCCCTATCCGTCTATCCACGGAACCATAATCGATAACCGAAAACCCATCGTCCGAAGAATAGGGGTGGAAGGGTAGCAGATGCACGTAGGTGAAGTGGCGGTTCCACCGCTGTAAAAAAGCCGTTAAAATTGGAAGCCCCCCCTCGGACGAGGTCTCCCTTCCCGGAGCCCCCTCGGACGGATTACCAGGGGGCCGAAATATATCCCCGTAGGTGATCAAAAGCGCGTCCCCCTCGGTAAAGGAGGCTGTACCGGGTCCCAAGCGTTCGGCTTGTAAAAGAGCTTGAATACGCTGAAAAAGCGGGGGAGCCTTTTCACCGTACACAAATTCTACCGTTTTTTGTAACCGATCCAAAGCCGAAACGTTCATTCTGTGGTACCACTCCAATCTTGAGTCCCCCCTAAAAACCAATTGTTTTTAGAGGGGACTTAGTAGGGGAACTCCGCTCCGTTGGGATACAGCCGCTGAAGCCGTGAACGGAGATGCCGTTCGGAAATACCGATAGCCCGGGCCGCGGAACTTTTATTTCCCCCCGCAGTAGCCAAGGCTTTTTCTATATAGGATCGCTCAAACCGTATCATGGCTTCGGAATACGGCAGATCCAGTCCATCGGGACAAGGGGAGGAGAAATCCTCACCTTCGCTCAGGGATAAATCCCCCTCGGTTATATACGCCCGGGGACAGAGGACCACCGAACGCTCTATTATATTTTCCAATTCCCGTACATTACCCGGATAATCGTGTTTCATCAACCTATCCATGGCTTCTCGGGAAAGGCCTTTGATGGATCGTTCATCCCGTCCGTTATATTGGGCGATAAAATGATCCACCAATGGGGGGATATCTTCCTTTCTCTGTCGTAAGGGTGGCAGTTCCAAATTAATAACGTTTAACCGATAAAACAGATCCGTTCTAAATTTTCCCGTATCCACCATGTTTTTTAAATTCCGGTTAGTGGCCGCGATAATTCGAACATTCAACCTTCTGGGGGTATTTTCGCCCACCCGTTCAATAACCCCAAACTGGAGGGTTCGCAGTAGCTTGACCTGTATCGTTGGGGGAATATCCCCTACTTCGTCGATAAAAAGGGTTCCTCCGTCGGCCAATTCAAAGCGTCCCAGGCGATCCGCGTCGGCGCCGGTATAGGCGCCCCGTTTGTGCCCAAAAAGTTCGCTTTCCGCCAAAGATTCGGGCAAAGCGGAAATATTTACCGTGATAAAGGGGCCGTCACGCCGTCGGCTCCGTTGGTGTATAAAATGGGCCACCAGCTCCTTCCCCGTACCGCTTTCCCCCGAGATGACTACCGTGGCGTCGCTCTCCGCGCTTCGGGCGGCGATTTGCATCATCTTCGCCATCCGTTCGCTCCGGTAGATAATCCCCGCCGCTTCGGGGGAACTGGCGAATCCCGTCTGGGGGGGCAGAAAAGCCTCTCGAATGAGGACGCTTTTCTCAAAAATCCGAAGGGTAAGTTTTTTTATGTCCTCCGGATTGGTGGGCTTGACCAAATAATCATCGGCCCCCTGCTTTAGAATTTCTACCGCCTCCCGCACATCCGAAAAGGCGGTCATTACCACCACGGGAATCATGGGGTTCAGGGCCTTCACCTCCCTCAGGACCCCAATCCCCGAATCGGTGGGAAGCCGAAGGTCCGTCAGTACCAGGTCTACCACCCTTTTACGCACCAGGTCCAAGCCCTGGGGACTATCTTCGGCGCTAAGATATTCCACGGTCGGGTAATCCATCCGCTGGAAAATTAAACGAAGCCGCTCCACCTGGGCTGGATCGTCATCGATGGCTACTATGGTCATGGACGAAACCCCCAACCATGGAACCTCCCCGATCGGGGATACCATTCTTTGTAAACCGACACCCGTTGTAGACAGTTCATACAACCACTATAGTATAAAAAAAGCCGGTCCGCACGGGTACCGGCTTTAAATTCAGCTTATAAAGGCGGTCTGATAACTCTGCTAGTTATCAGACCGCTCCAAACAATGATGAGACAATTCTAAAAACATCAGTTTTTAGAGGGGACTCAACGTTCCTTACTTAGAAAGGCCGTTCGGCGATGTACTTGTACTCCTTCCAAGCCCGTTCTGCCTGGGCCTTAGCCTTGGCAAGCAAGGCTTCCGCCCGCGCGGGATCGGCGGCCTTAAGGGATTTAAACCGCACTTCCTTGTACATGAAATCCTCAATCGCCGTGGTGGGATCCTTGGAATCCAACTGGAAGGGGTTCTTACCCTGGGCTTTCAAACGCGGATCGTACCGGAACAGGGGCCACAAGCCGCTGGTTACCGCCGCTTTCTGCTGATCCATACCCCGCATCATGTCGATCCCGTGGTTAATACAGTGGGAGTAGGCGATAATGATGGAAGGACCGTCGTAGCTTTCCGCTTCCCGGAAGGCTTTGATCACCTGGCCAATATTCGCGCCCATGGCGATTTTCGCCACGTACACGTACCCGTAGGCCATAGCCATGGCGCCCAGGTCCTTTTTGCTAATGTCCTTTCCCGCCGCGGCAAACTTCGCGATAGCGCCGGTGGGGGTGGATTTGGACATCTGCCCCCCCGTATTGGAATACACTTCCGTATCCAGCACCAGGATGTTCACGTTTCGGCCCGAGGCGATTACGTGGTCCAAGCCGCCGTACCCAATGTCGTAGGCCCAACCATCGCCCCCAAGAATCCAGACCGACCGCTTTACGAAGTGGTCCGCCAAGGACAGAAGGTTCTTAGCCATGGGGTCAGATTTCTTGGTCAAGGAAGCCTTTAGATCGTCCACCAGTTTCCGTTGAGTCTCAATTTCCTCGTCCGTACTCTGGGGGTTCTCTAATATTTTACCCAACAGATCCGCTTCCAAGCCCTGGGCCTTAGCCTGGGCACCCACTTCCCGGGCATGCTCCGCCAGCTTGTCGCTGGTAAGCCGCATACCCAAGCCGAATTCCGCCGCGTCTTCAAAGAGACTGTTGGACCACGCGGGCCCCCGGCCGTCGTTCCGGGTCGTATAGGGAGTGGTGGGCAGGTTCCCGCCGTAGATCGAAGAACAACCCGTGGCGTTGGCGATCACCGCCCGATCACCAAAGAGCTGGGAAAGGAGCTTGACGTAGGGAGTTTCACCACAACCCGCGCAGGCGCCGGAGAACTCGAAGAGGGGTTGTTTCATACCAATCCCCTTGGCCAAATTCAGGTTAAGTAGTTTGGAATCCGTGTTGGGGATACCCAAGAAGAAATCCCAATTCTTCGCCTCCGTTTCCCGCAGGGGAATCTGGGGTTCCAAATTGATAGCCTTCCGCTCGGGATTCGTTTTGTTTTTGGCCGGACAGATGTTCACGCAGGCTCCGCAACCGGTACAATCTTCCGGAGAAACCTGCAGGGTAAACTTAAGCCCCTCAAAGCCCTTGCCCGTCGCGTCGACGGATTTGAACGTCGCCGGAGCGCCGACGAGTTTGGAAGGTTCGTAGGCCTTCATACGGATAACCGCGTGGGGACAAACCATGGTACAGTTACCGCACTGGATACACACTTCGGGGTCCCAAACGGGAATCTTCTCCGCGATATTTCGCTTCTCGTACTTGGTCGTTCCGGTGGGGAAGGAGCCATCGGCGGGGATTTTGGACACGGGGATCTTTTCGCCCCGGAACGCGATAATTTCGCCGATCACTTCCTTTACAAAGGCGGGAGAATTGGTGGGAACCGGGGGCGCCATGTGGAGGGAACCGGAGGAAGCCTTGGGATATTCGACCTTGTGAATCCCATTTAGGGCCATATCGATGGTTTCGATGTTTTTCTTAACCACCTCTTCGCCCTTCTTCCCGTAGGTCTTCTTAATAGCCTTTTTAATCAGCTCCACCGCTTCGTCTTCCGGTAGTACCCCGGAGATCTTAAAGAAGGCGGTTTGCATGATTACGTTGATCCGACCGCCCATCCCCGCTTTTTCCGCCAGGTCGATAGCGTCGATAACGTAGAATTTAAGATTTTTCTGGATAATCTGCTGTTGCACTTCCACGGGAATGTGGTTCCACACATCCTTGGCGCCAAAGGGGCTCGCCAAAAGGAAGGTACCGCCTTTTTTTGCCTTGGCCAGCATATCCACCTTTTCCACAAAACTAAACTTATGGCAGGCGATAAAGTCGGCCTTGGATACCAAGTAGGGCTTTTTAATCCGTTTTTTCCCAAAGCGCAGGTGGGACACCGTAACCGTTCCCGCCTTTTTAGAGTCGTAGACGAAATAGCCCTGGGCGTTGTTATCCGTCGCGTCACCGATAATTTTGATGGAGTTTTTGTTAGCCCCCACGGTACCGTCGGATCCAAGACCGTAGAAGAGGGCTTCGAACACGTCCTTCTCTTCAAGATCAAAATCTTCATCCCAGGGAAGGGAGGTAAAGGCCACATCGTCGTAAATACCGATGGTAAAATGATTTTTGGGGCTTCCCTGTTTCAGGTTGTCCAATACGGCCTTCGCCATGGCAGGGGTAAATTCCGCCGAACCCAAGCCGTAGCGACCGCCGACGATCTTCGGGTAATCCTTGAATTGGCTCTTTCCGCCGATCATGGCCTCGCCAATGGCGGTCCGGACATCCTCGTACATCGGTTCGCCCAGGGAACCCGGTTCCTTGGTGCGGTCCAGAACGGCGATACCTTTTACCGTGGCGGGAATAGCTTTTACAAAGAGGTCCGCGTCAAAGGGGCGGTACAGGCGCACCTTAAGAACCCCGACCTTTTCGCCCTTGGCGTTCAAATAATCGACGATCTCTTCTACCGGATCGGCGCCAGAACCCATGATAACAATAATGCGGTCCGCGTCCGGGGCACCGTAGTATTCATAAATGTTGTATTTCCGGCCCGACAAGGTGGCGAAGCGGTCCATGTACTTCTGAACAATCGCGGGAACCGCGTCGTAGTACTTGTTCACCGTCTCCCGGCCCGTAAAATAAACGTCCGGATTCTGCGAGGTACCCCTAATAAGGGGCTTTTCCGGGGTAAGACCCCGGGTCCGGTGGGCCGCGACCAAATCATCGGAGATCATTTTCCGCATAAGATCGTAGGAAATTTCCTCCACCTTCTGAACCTCGTGGGAGGTTCGGAACCCGTCAAAGAAATGAAGGAAGGGTATCCGACTTTCCAGGGATGATGCATGGGCGATCAACGCCATATCCATAACTTCCTGCACGTTATTGGAGGAAAGCATGGCAAAACCGGTCTGGCGACAGGCCATGACGTCCGAATGGTCCCCAAATATCGACAGACCCTGGGCGGCTAAAGCCCGAGCGGCTATATGGAACACCGTGGAGGTCAGTTCCCCCGCTATTTTGTACATGTTGGGGATCATTAAAAGAAGCCCCTGGGAAGCGGTAAACGTGGTACTCAGGGCCCCGGTAGTCAGGGCACCGTGAACCGCGCCCGCGGCGCCGGCCTCTGATTGCATTTCGACAACCTGGGGGATCGTGCCCCACAGATTTTTCCGACCTTGGGCGGAAAACTCGTCGGAGAGTTCCCCCATGGGACTGGACGGTGTGATCGGATAAATAGCGATCACTTCACTAAGCGCGTGGGCTACATGGGCCGCCGCGGTGTTCCCGTCGATCATAACGATGTTTTTATCGGACATATACCTTCCTCGTTGGTGGGATGTGTTATGAAAGTTTCCTATATACTATAGCGTGGAGGAGAAATATGCAAGGGCCGCCTGATTCGGAAACCCTATGGTTTTGTTCGTTCCCCAAGTCCCTAACGGTTCTGCACTTCTCCCTGGGTGTCAGCCTTGGCGAAAAATTGCATTAGCTGTACAAAATAGTAGATTTTTTTATAAATTTCGGTAATCCGTTCGTTAATAGGCTGTTCCGACGCCCCCTCGATTTCTTTCCAGTTTATTAACAGTTCGTGGGGACTTTTTTGATAATCCTCCAAAATATTTTTTAAGTTTTTACCAATGGCGATAAGCGCCTGGGCGGAGGTGTTGATCATTTTTTGTGCCTCATCATTCACCCCCTTTAACAAAATTCGCACGTATTTTACCTGATCCTTATCCCGATCCGCCTTTACCATGGCGTTACGAAGCCGTAGGCCCAGCTCCGCGTCGTCCGCCAAGGCTTCGTCAAAGGCCAACAGGGCCTCCGAAACCCCCATAAGATCATGAAAGCCCTCGGATAACTGTTGGGACAATAAATTGGTGGACCACTGGCCCCGGATGAGTAAAAGATCGCAAATCTCCCGGATATCCTTTTTAAAATAGTCGAGCAAAAAAGCCTTTAGATAGTTCAGCCCCTGGACGTGGATGTACCCCCCTAGCATTTTTTTCGCGTAGACCAGGTTAGCCTTCTCGGTATAATTTTTTAACCGGGATACGGCCGAGGTACCAAATACCGCCTTGGCTAACTCATCGATTTTAGAGTTTCGTTTTTCCTGCAGGATTTTTTGAATGGCAATTTCAGTTTGGGCCTTAATCTTTTGGAGGTACGATTCCACGATTCGATCATCAAAACGCTGAACCTTGGGCTGGAACGTCGGATTCTTATCGATATGCCGAACCATCAATTCCAGAACGTTGGACCGCTTGATATCGTTCAATTGGATAAGAAGCCGACTCCACTGGTCCTGGGCAATAACATCCACCCCCTTGTATACCTTCAAAATGTTAAAAACCGTTTTCCAATCCTGGCTAGGCTCCAGGGCCAACAGAATTTCCAAAAAGTCCTTAAGATCGTCGCTCACGTATTCGGCCCGAATAGCCTCAAACTTGGGGTGGTAGGTGAAATTCCGTTCGGAAATGTTGGAATCAAACTTTTTTAAGAGAAAGAAATAATCAAAATTGACAAATTTAGTGAAAAGAAGAATAAGATTATACGCCATATCGATGGAATTGGTACGATTACTGTCAAAGGACGCGAAAAAATTGACCAAATCATCCTTTAACTGCTGTGAAAGTTCCTTCGTAGGGACGGTCTTACTTCTATCCTTAATGGAATCCTCGGAAAGCCGCTCCTGCAGTTCCAGGGACTTTTTATCCAAAAAGGAATCGATGACCAATTGGCGAAGCTGAACAGATTTGTCAGCATTTTGCATAAAGACCTGGGCGGGCGAAACGATTTTATAAATATCGTAGAAAAATTTCGCCAAAAGGGGCTCCGCCTCTTCGGTTTTAGTTTTATAGAATCGATATTTATGCTTTGCCAAATCCCGGGCGATTTGTTTTAAAATTTTCTTTTTTTCCGCTTCGGGATCGGCGGGGTTGGAGAATAACGAAAGTATTCGATCCAAAAACGCTAGGGGCATCGTTACCTCGTAAAAAATAAGATACTCTGGAAAAAACCGCCAACTACCAGTAAAGTAGCTATGCTATGACTATAACGTCAATAGACGCAAATCGTCTACAGGCGGAAGTACGGACCCTGGGATTAACAGCGGGCTTTAGCCGCGTACGGTTTATCTCTCCCTATGGGCCCTCTACGGATGTTTCGGTCCACGGGGGAATTGTACCTCCCAACTATCAAGAAGGGTCCCCCGCGCTTATGGTGGTAGCCCTCCCCTACGGGGATGGGGAATCCCAACAGGCATCCCCCAAGAAGGTGGACAAAGCCCTCCTGGGGCCTGAGAATACCGGAGCTACGCCATCGGTTAGGGTCGGCCGCATCGCCCCTTTTGCCAGGAAAAATTACTACGCCGAGGCGGTGCGGAGGCTACAAAAAATAGCCCAAACCCTGCGCAATCGGTACGGAGGGATCAAGGCCGATTACCGGATACTCTGCAATTCCCCGGTTCCCGAAAAGCCCCTGGCGGAACTCTGCGGATTGGGGGTTAGAGGAAAAAACGACCTGATCATAACCCCCGAAGCGGGTTCCCGCGTTATAATCGCCGCCCTCAGTCTTCCGTTTACGGTACCCCAGGACCCTCGGCTCCCCTGGAACCCCTGCGCCGCGTGCATAAAAGCGGCGGAAACAAAGGGTAGTCCCCTCCCCTGCTTTGCCGCTTGTCCGACCCAGGCGTTTCGAAATGACGGGACCTTGATCCGGGAACGGTGTATCCAATGGTACGCCTCGGGCAACGGGGAAAGTGTACCGTTGCCCGTGGCCGATCGGTGGGGCCAGAGGCTCTACGGCTGTACGAACTGCCAGGACGTGTGTCCCCACAATAGCAAGAAAAGAGAATCCGTCACCGATCTGGGCCTCCTTCCAGAGGTCATGGATTTGGAAAACCTATTACGGATGAACGATTCGGAGCTGACCCAGTTCTTTAAGGGTACCGCCATGGGCCTATCCTGGCTGGGCCCCTCGGCGATCCGTCGAAACGCCCGTTTGGCCCTTCGATCCTATTCCTAAATTCCCACAGGAGCTGGCCCTATGGTTTCACCCATCGTTCTTACCCTTGTGTTTTGTTTTTTCGGTCTTCTAACCATGGTTTCGGTGTATGCGCGTTGGAACCTGATTTTTCAATCTCTTTTAAAGGCCGGAACCACCACTTTGCTCCTGCCCCTGACTTTTCAATTTTTGAAAAACGGAGGCCCGCAAACACTGATCCCCCTGGTTGTAGGTCTTAGTTTCGCGACGGTGGCGGATTTCCTTCTCCATCTGGAATTGCCCTTGGGGGTAGCCTTTTTTGCCCTGGTGCAAGCGTGCCTTCTGGTCTACGGGCTGAACATGACCCTCTACTGGACCGGCCTCTGTTGTGTCGCCTGGTCCGCCGGAGCTTGAGCCATAAGGGCTCGGTAGGTTTTTTCGTCCAGGGGGTAGAATTGAATCAATACCAGGGCCCCAACAAAAACGAGTAACGGAAGGGGACCGATGATAAGCCGAATAGCGAAAATCGCCCGGGAGCTCTGTGCCGCCTCGGCTACGTACCCGCCGGCGCTGAGGATAAGTCCGGAGATTAAAATCGATAGGGACTGGCCGACCTTGGACGTAAAGGTCCACATGCCGTAAAAGGCCCCCTCTTTCCGTTCACCCGTCCGATGGGCGTCGTACTCAATAGTATCGGGGACCATGGCCCAGGGGGCCACGTATCCAAAACCAATCCCCACTCCGGCGAATACCATCATCCCCAGGAAAAATGAGGGACCCCATAGATGACCGAAGGAAAAAATCAAGCCACAGGCGACGGCTAAAACGGCAAACGCGATTTGATAGGTCCGCTTTTTCCCAATTTTTTTGGAAACCCATACGGATACGGGTATACACGCCATGGCCACCACCAAAAGCAGAATCATAGAAGGGGTTGTAAGCCCCTCGTTTTTGTAAACGTACTTGGTGTAGTAAACCAGAATACCCTGGAGAAAATTCAGGGCCATCAAATGGAGGGCAAACGTGATAAGAACGATTAGATAGGGGATATTTTTAAAAACCCCCAAGTAGGTGCTAAAAAAACCCTCGCGGGGTAATTCTTCCCTTGAATGGGCCTGCTCCCTGACCGAGAAAAAGGTAGTTAGGGCCGCCAGGGCCATGATAAGCCCCAAAATAGCCCCTACCGCCGAAAATCCTGCGCTTTTATTGGGAAAGGCTCCCAGTATGGGCTGAACCGCCGCGGCTCCGACGATAGTACCGATGACCGCAAATCCAAAACGAAAACCATTCAAGCTGGTCCGTTCGTGGTAATCGGCGGTTAATTCGGGGGTTAAGGAATTATAGGGAATATTTACCACCGTATAGGCCGTATTAAGGAACATCAGGGCGACGATGGCCCACAGGGTTAAGAGGACTGGGCTGTGAAGGTGTGGGTTGGTGAAAAAGAACACCATGGCCACCAAAAGGGGCAGGGAACCAAAGAGTAGATAAGGTCTACGACGGCCCCATCGACTCCGAGTCCTATCGGAGATGTACCCCATCACCGGATCGGTAACCGCATCCCACAGTTTACCCACCATAACCGCCGTACCCGCCAGGGCCGCCGACAACCCCACCGTATCGGTTAAATAATTCAGACTCCAAAATCCCAGGGCGGTAAAAAATAAATTACCCCCCAGGTCGCATACCCCAAAACCCATTTTCTGCCGAATCGATAACCCCTGTGTACTCATACCTTCGCTTATCGGCGGCTGGAACCGGGATGTTTACAGGGAAACGGCTAAAAAGGAGGTGATAAAATAACCACCCACCAGGAGCCACACAAAGAGTACCAAAGCTAAAAGAAGGGGCCGTATGCCCGCCTGTTTAAATTTGGAGCTATGGGTCTCCATACCCAGGGCTGTCATAGCCATGGTTAATAGGAACGTATCGATAGAGTTAATCGAGCCAACCAACGGAGCGGGAAGAAGGTTCAGGGAGTTGAAGGCACTTACGGCGATAAAGCCCACGGCAAACCACGGAATAACCAGGGAAACCCTATTCCCCGCCTGACCTCGGGAACGAGCCAGGGCGGAAAGGATAAGCCCCAACACGATTAAAAGCGGGGCGATCAGCATAACCCGGGTCATTTTTACTATCACCGCGATTTTGGCCACATCGTCCCCCACTGCGGCGGCGGCCCCCACCACGTGGGCAACCTCGTGCACCGTCCCCCCCACGTATAAACCGTAAACCGTACGGCTCAAGTGTAAAATCCCTGCCCTGTACAAAATGGGGTAGAGGAACATAGAAGTGGTACCGAACAGTACCACCGTCCCTACCGCCACGACGCTTTTATGGGGTTCCGCTTTGAGCACCGGTTCGGTGGCCAACACAGCGGCGGCTCCACACACCGAACTTCCGGCGGCGGTCAACAAGGACGTGTCCCTATCAAGTTTGAGTATTTTTTGTCCCACAAAAGCGCCGAGAAGAAACGTGGAAGTTAACATAACCACCGAAACCGTAAGCCCCTGGAGGCCCACGGATTGGATTTGCTGGAAGGTGATCCTAAAACCGTATAGGATGATAGCCAACCGGAGTAGGGTTTTTGTGGAAAAAAGTATCCCCGGTACCCATTCTTTTGGTAGATGGTCCCGCAGGGTATTCGCGTACAGCATTCCAATAAGGATACCCATCACGAGGGGACTAAGGCCCAGCCGTTTTATAACCCCAATTTCCGCTAGTTGCATCGCCGTGACCGAAAAAAGCGCCACAAATAAAATACCGTTCAGGGTATACCGAACATTTTCCTTACTAAAGGGCATACAATCCTCCAGGATTTGGAGCGTAACAAAAATACAACATAAGATCAAATTATATATTATAATATTTGTATTATTTTTTCTAATAGTTTTAAGAGCTATCAAAAAAATAATTGTTGATAGAGAACGATCCGGAAGCAGGTGTTGGTGAACTAAAGCTAAGAGGCTTTTCCAAAATTGATGTTTTGGTAGGGATTACCGCTTCAGGTCAAGCCCCCTATGTGGTTGGAGCCCTTTCATGGGCAAAAAATATGGGCGCAGTGGTGGGAGCTATTAGTTGCAATGAGGATTCAGCGGTTTTTTCTCATGCGGATCATAGAATTCATATAGCGGTTGGGCCTGAAATTATTACTGGATCAACCAGAATGAAGGCCGGAACCGCTCAAAAGCTCGCCTTAAATATGATTACTACCACCGCAATGATTCGTATTGGTAAGGTTTATAATAATCTTATGGTAGACATGTTGCCGCTTAATTCAAAACTGGTTGATCGAGCCAAGCGTTTAATCGGTGAGGTAACCAATTGTAGCCCCAGTGAAGCAGAAACTCTTTATGTACAAAGCAAGGGGAATGTACGAGTAGCCATTCTTATGCATCTGCTTGGCCTGGATCCCGAGAATGCCAAAAAACTTTTGGAAGAAAGCGATGGAAGTTTGAATCGTGCGTTGGATAAAAAAGGATATAATGGATGAGTCCTTTCTATTACTTTGGGCTTGATGGTGGTGGTACCCATTCACGGCTCGCTGTCTGTGATCAATCGGGATCGGTAGTAAAAACAGCAATGGGGGGTACAACCAATCTGTATGGGGCCAACAAAGATGAGATATTAAAAAATCTTACATCGCTTTTTGAGCAGGTACATTCCTATACTCCACTTCTGGGTGGATGCATCGGTTCTGCAGGCCTGGGACGGGCTCGGGAGCAAGAATTATTCAGGGAAATCCTTAAAAAAGTGCTTCCCTGCGTACCTGTGTATCTCTGTGGAGATGGAGAAATATTTCTGGTTGGGGCTCTTTCTGGTTTTGAAGGTTATGGATTGATAAGCGGTACTGGAAGCTTAGCCCTGAGTAGGACAATGGACGGGAATATTAAAAGAGCCGGAGGATATGGATATCTTTTAGGAGATGAAGGCTCCGCATATTGGATTGCTCATCAAGCGCTAATTGAGGCTGTCTGATAACTCTGTTAGTTATCAGACAGCCCTTGTATTTTCTCGGATTTTAGCGTTTTTAACCCTTTCGACGTATAAAAACCAGGAAAAATCGCTAAAATCCTACGAAAATACGACATTAAAGAAGCTGTCCCGTAACTTCCT
>Ga0078972_1004371_pt1 | contig 38972 bp, 32 predicted proteins | sample YelNatPaOPGAMG01_FD_67568 | JGI IMG/M metagenome (GOLD analysis project Ga0078972, IMG submission 67568) | Hot spring thermophilic microbial communities from Obsidian Pool, Yellowstone National Park, USA - OP-RAMG-01 (SPADES assembly) (version 2) | ecosystem: Environmental > Aquatic > Thermal...
AATTTCTTTTGTAAAGTAGCAAGTGATAGGCTATTCTGTTTTGCCATAATGTTCTCCTGTGTTGTTTTTTGACTTATTGAAAATTATAATACAATAAAATAATATGTCAAGAAATGTTAATGTCTATACTGAACAAACTGGATAGCCCAAAAAATTAAGTTTGTATTATCTACTTCTTGCTATTTTTAATTAATACAAATTTTTTAAAATTTTATTGCCAATTTTAGCTAGATAATTTAAAATTAAATAGAGAGGGATAGTTATGCACAATGGGAAGCAAGATACACTTGAAAGGTGGTCTATAGAAAAATCAATTGAACTTTACGGAATAAAGAATTGGGGCGCTGGTTATTTTGATATTTCACCAAAGGGTGAGGTGGTTTATACTCCGGGAGAAAAGTATAAAAATAAGATGATAAGTGTACTGGATATAGTGAAAGGGATAAATGCAAGAGGACTTGGAATGCCTGTTTTATTAAGAATAAGTAATATTCTTGATTCCCAAATCACATTGTTACATGAAAGTTTTCAGAAGGCGATTAAGAATTTTAACTATAAGGGGGAGTACAGGGGGGTATATCCGATAAAAGTTAACCAGCAAAGGCATGTTGTACAGGAAATTACAGAGTTTGGGGCGAAATACCACCATGGACTTGAAGCTGGAAGTAAGGCAGAGCTTATAGCTGCAATTTCTTTCTTAAAGGATCCAGAGGCACTTCTTGTATGTAATGGGTATAAAGACCAGGAATTTATTGACATAGCTTTATATGCTACGAAAATGGGTTATAACTGTTTTATTGTTGTGGAGATGCCGAGTGAACTTGATCTTATTCTTGAAAGATCTAAAGTGTTGGGAGTTAATCCGAATATCGGTGTAAGAATAAAGTTGTCTACGAAAGCAAGCGGGCACTGGACTGAATCTGGAGGGGACAGAAGTATTTTTGGATTAAATTATTCTGAACTTGTAAGTCTGGTGGACAAACTAAAAAGTAAAGGAATGCTTAATTCTTTAAAGTTGCTTCATTATCATATTGGTTCACAGGTTCCAAATATAAGAGATATAAGATCTGCTGTGCTTGAGGCTTCGAGAGTATATGCAGGACTTGTCGCTGAGGGTGCAGAAATGGGTTACCTTGATCTTGGTGGTGGACTTGCTGTAGATTATGATGGTTCACATACCAATTATCATACAAGCAGAAACTATACACTTGACGAGTATTGTTCTGATATTATAGAGAGTGTTATGAGTGTACTTGATGAACAGTATATTTCTCATCCTACAATAATTACTGAATCAGGAAGAGCAATAGTTGCATATTACTCCATTTTGCTTTTTAATGTGCTTGATGTAAGCAAGTTTGAAGTTACAGAAATTCCCGAAAAGCTCCCCGAAAATTCTCATGAAATGACCCAGAATCTTTTTGAAACACTTCAGAAACTCAATGTGAAAAATATGCAGGAAAGTTTAAATGATGCAATATATTACAGAGATCAGGTGAGAGAATTATTCAAGCATGGAGAAATTTCTTTGAGAGAAAGAGCCCTTGCAGACAATATTTTCTGGCAAATTGTTTATCTGATTTCAAAAAATGTTAAAAACTTGAAAAATGTTCCGAGTGAATTTGAAGGTATAGAAGTGGCACTTTCAGATATTTATTACTGTAATTTTAGTGTATTTCAATCTCTACCTGATACTTGGGCAATAGATCATTTATTTCCTATAATGCCTATTCACAGGTTAAATGAGGAACCCACTCGTAAAGCAATAATTTCAGATATTACCTGTGACTGTGATGGAAAAATTGATAGATTTATTGATCCACATGAGGTAAAATATACTTTGCCTTTACATGAATTAAAGAAAGATGAGGAGTACTATATAGGTGTATTTCTTGTTGGTGCCTATCAGGAAACACTGGGCGATCTACACAATCTTTTAGGTGATACCAATGTTGTAACAATAAGGGTCGATGAGAATGGAGATTATTATTTTGTAGATGAACTTGAAGGAGATTCTGTAGCGGATGTTCTTTCTTATGTAGAGTATGATATAAAACTTATGAAAACAAGGTTGAGAGAATTTGCAGAAAAAGCAGTTCAAAATGGGAAAATTACCGTCGAAGAAAGAGTAAAAATTTTGAAGGCTTTTGAAGAAGGATTAGCAGGTTATACATATTATGAAAGATAATTTTAAATTTTGGTAATTCTGCTGGAGATGCAAAACTTTTTATCAAATTAGAATTTTTTAGGTCTACTTTTGATTTTAAAAACAGCTATCCAGTTAGTTCAGTATAACTAATTAAATTTATAACTTACAGCACCGCTTTCAAACTTTCAAAAATATATTATAAAAGTAATAGTTGAAAAAGGTTTCACTTTCAATATTGATACCCTACTTTATTTTTTCAATTTATTCTAATAAAATTAAGTTATTTATAAAATTTTTACTGATTAAAGTAGATACCCACACTTCAACAATCTGATTGAATACACGTATTTAATTTTTTTATAAAAGAAAAATTAGAATTTTACCCCAACAAAAATTGCTAAAGTATTTACTTTTTTTCGATTTTTTATTAAAATTAATTATAATAAGGAAAAATTAGTTAAAGAGGGTTTTAATGGAACTGAAAAGATTAGACAGGATATCTGATTATGAGTGGGTTTTAAATAAGCATGATCAGATGAATGTGGATGTTTATATATATGCTAATAAAAAATTATTGGAAGAGATGGATGAAAATGTTTATAATCAGGTAAAAAATGTTGCTTCTTTACCTGGCGTTGTTGATAAAGTAGTCCTTTTGCCTGATGCTCATTCTGGTTATGGTTTTCCAATTGGTTGTGTGGCAGCTTTTGATAAAGATGATGGTGTTGTTTCGGTTGGGGGTGTGGGCTTTGACATAAATTGTGGAGTAAGGCTTATTACTACAAACCTAATTTATCAGGATATAGAGAAAAAGGTAGATACAATTATAAACGCGTTTTTCAAAAAGATTCCCTGTGGGGTCGGGGCTAATGGTAAAATTACATTGAGTAAAAAGGAGATAAAGGATGTTCTTGAAAAAGGAGCGACCTGGGTAATAAAAGAAAAAGGTATGGGTAAATTAGAAGAGCTTGATTACATAGAAGAAGGCGGGTGTGCTGCCGGTGCCGACTTTAGTGCAGTAAGTGAAGAAGCTTTAAAGAGGGAAAAAAATCAGCTTGGTACTCTGGGGTCAGGTAATCATTATCTTGAATTGCAGGTGGTAGAAGAAATTTTTGATATAGAGAGAGCAAGGACTTTTGGACTTTTTAAAAATCAGATAGTTGTTACACTTCACTGTGGTTCAAGAGGACTTGGACATCAGATTGGTGTAGATTATATGAATATATTTCTCAAAGCAGCAAGTAAATATAAAATATCCTTTAAGAATAAAGAATTGCTTTACGTGCCGGCAAAATCTCCTGAAGCTAAACAGTACTTTGCAGCTGTGCAGTGTGCCTCGAACTTTGCCTTTGCAAACAGACAGGTTATTTCGTTTCTGGTTCATGAAGTTCTTAATGATGTAATAAAGGATGTTGAAACAAACACTATGTATGATATTGGTCATAATACTCTGAAGCTTGAATTACATAAAATTGGAAATGCAAGAAAGGAATTGTTCATACACAGAAAAGGTAGTACAAGAAATTTTACCGGTAAGTCACAGGTTGTACCAAAACCCTATCAGTTTACAGGTCAACCCGTAATTGTTGGTGGTTCTATGGGTACATATAGTTATGTGCTTTGTGGAAAGGAAGAAGCAATGGAGAAAACTTTTGGTTCTACAATCCATGGTGCAGGAAGAAGTATGTCAAGACATAAGGCAAAAGAAATTCTTACATATGAAAAGCTTGAAGCTGAACTTGCAAAAAAGAATGTGGTATTAAAAAGTAAAAGCAGAGAAGGTGCGGTTGAAGAGGCACCAGTGGCTTACAAGGATATTGAAGAGGTAATAGATACTGTGGTAAAAGCTTCATTATCTCAAAGGGTTGCAAGATTAAAACCTCTTGGAGTGGTTAAAGGATAGTTTATAATTTTTTTCTAATGACCCCTCATTATAAAGTGTCTTTAAGGCTATCTTAAGAGGTTGAAAGGTTTCTCAATTTATTATTTATTTAAGAGAAACTTGTAAAGCTCAAGTTTTATGAGTTTTCATCCTTTTAAAACTTTCCCATAGTTTCAGTGGTCGGGTAATTTCCCGTTTTTTATGTGGCTGTGCAGAAATTCAAGTCTTATAATTTGTTATCCCGTTCATAGTTTAAGGATTACTTGTTTTATAACTGAATGTTAGAATTTATTGCCCCGAGATTTTTATCTTGACTTTGATGTCAAATATTGTTAAATTAGTAATTAAAGTCATTTTTTTAAATTTTTAGTTCTTTGTCTGTAAGTATCTTTAAGTCTAAAATTATAAAGAAATCCAGCATTTTAGATGGTAAGGGAGGATTGAATGGCAATTGAAAAATATTCATTTCAAACAGAAAGTAAAAGACTTTTAGAGCTTATGATTCATTCCATCTACACTCATAAAGAAATTTTTTTAAGGGAACTTATTTCAAATGCATCTGATGCAATAGACAAGTTGAGAATTGCCTCTCTTACAAATCCTTCTTTAATTACTGAAAATCAACCATTCGAAATAAGACTTGAAGTTGATAAGGAGAAAAGAACTCTCTCTGTTATTGATAATGGAATTGGAATGAACAAGGAAGATTTGATAAATCACATTGGAACAGTTGCAAAATCCGGTACTTTAGAGTTTTTGAGTAGCCTTGGGGATAAAAAAGATAAAATGGAAATAAATGAGCTGATCGGTCAATTCGGGGTCGGATTTTATTCAGCTTTTATGGTTTCAGACAAGGTGGAAATAATTACTCGAAAGGCTGGAGAGACACAGGCATATAAATGGGAGTCATTTGGAGATGGAGAATATACAATAGAAGAAACTCAAAAGGATACAAATGGAACTGTAGTAAAGCTTTATCTAAAACCAGTTGATAAGGAAAATGGTATTGAGGATTTTACAGATGAGTGGGTAATTCAAAGAATTGTAAAGAAATATTCTGATTTTATTCAGTATCCTATAAAGATGAGGGTTGAAAGAGAAGTGGAAAAGGAGGGTAAAAAAGAAATTGTTAGTGATGACAAAGTTCTTAATTCTATGAAGCCCATCTGGCGAAAATCTCAGAGTGAAGTATCTATGGAGGAATATGAGGAATTTTATAAACACATTTCTCATGACTGGCAAAAACCTCTTAAGGTTATACCTTATAAAGCGGAGGGTATGCTGGAATTTTATTCTTTACTTTTTATTCCATCAAAAGCCCCTTTTGATTTTTATTTTCAGGGATATAAAAGTGGGCTTGCGTTGTATGTAAAAAAGGTGTTGATAATGGAGGCTTATGAGGATTTACTTCCAAAGTATTTGAGATTTGTGAAAGGTGTTGTTGAATCTTCGGATCTATCATTGAACATATCAAGAGAGATGTTGCAGAACGATAGGATCGTTGTTCAGATGAGAAAAAACCTTACAAAAAAAGTCATTGATGCATTAACTGAAATGCTTGAAAAGGATAGAGAAAATTACTTAAACTTTTTTAAAGAGTTTGGCAATGCATTAAAAGAAGGTGTAATTTCAGATGAAGAGAATAGGGAGAAACTGATACCTTTAATTTTGTTTGAGTCTACGGAAGATCCGGTTAAGCTTACTACAATACCTGAGTATTACAGGAGAATGAAAGAGGATCAGGAAGAAATTTACTGTATAGCATCGGAATCAAGAGTAATTGCTGAAAATTCACCCCAGATTGAAATTTTAAAGCAGAAAAATTATGAGGTTTTATTCCTTTTGAATCCTGTTGACGAAGTTATGATACAGTATATTCCGGAATACAGGGGAAAGAAAGTAAAAATAATAGGCAAAGGAGCGATAGAAATCGGTTCCAAAGAAGAAAGAGAAAGAAAGAAACACCAAATAGAAGAGAAATCAAAGGAAATGAAAGGTTTCTTGAAATACATTGAAGAAAAACTTGCAAATCACATAAAAGAGGTTAGACTTTCTTCAAATTTAGTTTCTTCGCCCTGTTGTCTTACAGGTGGAGAATTTGACTTAAGTCCTTCTTTAGAAAAATATTTAAGTAAAGAGCATCCTCTTCTTACACCTTCAAAAAGGATTCTGGAACTTAATCCGGAGCATAGTATAGTTAAAAAATTGTACGAGAAATATAAAGCTGGTATTGACGAAAAGGGTTTAAATGATGCTATTGAACTTTTACTGGATTATGCCCTTTTGTCAGAGGGAGTGTTGCCAAAGAACCCACAAAAGTTTAACAGAATGTTTACTGAACTGCTTGAGAAAGCCTTATAAACAGGAAAATTGAAATTTTCTTTTCTCTAATGTATACTCCTTCATTAGTAGATTTCAAGAATAATCTTTTTAAAAAATTTAAATATTATGGATTTTACTGTAATATTTTCTCAATAGAAAATTTTTAAAAGTATAGAGGGTGCTGTGAATAAGAGAATTAAAAGGCAAATATTTCAGATAAGTGCTTTAATTTTTGTCCTTGCTGTTCTGGTAATCTCCTATATTTTGAAAAATACTTTTGATAAAATAAAGATTAAAGAAAACAGAAAAGTTTTTGAAAATATTAACGAAAGGAATATTGTTTCAATTGGTGTCATAAGAGGAAGGGGAAGGTTTGAAGGAACTCTTTTGCTTACGAATGTTGAAGGAAAGTGGAAAGTGATTTTACCGGTTAATGATGAAATTAATGAGGAAAAACTTAAAACGCTTATAGATAATCTTACATCCCTTGAGAAAGTAGAAGTTTTAACAAACCTTACAGATTATTCACAATATGGGCTGGAAAAACCTTTAGTTAAACTTTCTTTAGCATTTACTGATGAAGAGAAAAAAGAGATAGAATTAGGCGAAAGAACAGTAGATAAGAATTTTGTTTATACTAAGCTTCCTGAGAAAAATGAAATCTTTCTTGTAAACATATCAAATGTAGAAATACTATTTGAAGATTTTAATGTTTTCAGGGAGAAGGAAATTTTTAAAATACCTATTGACAGTGTTGAAAAAGTTGAGTTAAAAAAACAGAAAAAAAAATTCGTTATAATTTTTAGAATTGAGAATAACAAAAAAAACTGGTATTTGCAGAAAGGCAAAGAATACAAACTCCTTCCAGACTTCAATGAAAAACTTGTGGATATTTATTCAATACTTATCAATTCTTTTGTTATGGAAAAAGTGGGGGATAATTTTAAAAGTTACTATGAGATAAAATTAATTTCTAAAGATAAAACCAACTCCCTTTATATTTCTTCAGAAATATCAGCTGGAAAATGGATTTGCCGATCCGATGAAAAAGAAGGCTTATTTCTTGTTGACAAAAGTGAACTAAAGAAGATTTTTGAATTTGAGGATTGATTATGGAACTTGAGCTTGCCAGAGAGCTTATGAAGTATTTTTTTTATGCACCGCATGCCAATGGTATTCTTGTTTTTGAAGACAATGAATACCTTGGAGTGGTGCTTAAAAAGGATGTAGAATACGGTATTACCTCTGGTAATTTCAATCTTTTTGAAAATATAAATATGTTAAAAGTAAATGAATTATCAACACTTTTATTCAGGGAAAGCTCAAAAAAGAATGCTAAAGTTCCTGTAATAGATAAAGCAGGTAATTTGATAAGAATTATTTCTTATGAGGAATTTATTTCTCAATTTTATTTTGATGAGTTTGTTAAAAATTTTAAGTCCGGGGCATTTCTTGATAATCTTGATTATCCACTGGTTATAACAAATTGTTTTAAAAAATGTCTGTATGCAAATAAAATGGCATTTAATTTGGCTGAGTTTGATTTACTTGGTAAAAGTATAAATCTTTTGTTAAAAAAATTTGAAATAAAAAAAATTGACAGGGGTCTTGTGCTTGAAAACAAGAAGGATCGTTTTACTCTTTTTATCAGCAAATCCGAGAATAAAAACTTTTTGTATTATGTTTATAATTTTTTGAAGCTTGATTAGAATGTGATTTTTATATCAGCAAATATCTTCTGACTTCATCTGAAAATAGGTAAAAAGGTGGGGATAAAATACGAAAGTATGTATATACAAAAGGCTTGGTTTTCATACACTATTTAATTGAATAAGCAGGAGGTCTGCGATGAACAAAGCTTTGTATAACATTGTAATGGCGAGATGGTTTCTTGAGTTTATGGTAGGCGGGCTTTATAAAAAATTATCCCCCGAAGTCATAAGGAATGAATTACTTAATGTTCAGATTAGCATATTAAAGGACACGAAAACCGGGAAAAGATAGAGAGTTCCTTCAGCTGCAACAGAGAATGCAAGAAGGATATACAAAGTAGTAAATAAAACCTTATCAAGCCTTCCTTTCGAGATAAACTAATCCAGAGATGCTAAACCAATAAGGTAAAAGTATGTGTAGTGCCTTGTAAAAAAGTTAACTTTTTGCAAGGTAATAAATTACAAAATTTCATCGATGAAGTCTGGATGTTACCTTCTTAAAAAAACTACTTAATCTATTGGCAGAGTATGATTGCCGTTTCGATTCCTTTCTTACTCATTAGTTCACCAAGACCTTTTGCCTTAGTTTCATCTATAAGGTTATATCCGCAAAATGGGTAAAAACTTACATTTTCACCCTTTGCATTCTTAGCAATAATGCCCAAAGAAAACCTTGCTTTTTCATTCGAAATAGATTTATCTCTGATTTTGACCATGAATTCGATATCTTTCTTATCCTTACTCCAGACAGCTTTTGCTTCGATCTTTGATTGTTTTTTATCAAAATCACTTCCCGGAGGTGAATATAAAACTATTGTTTCACCTCCTAAAGAAAACAAAAATTCTAAATTTTCAATACTAATCTTATTATCTAAGATTTCAACTGCTCCATAAATATAATTTTCAACGGTCAAAAATCTAAAAGCGCCACCATTATTAATACTTTGATCTTTAGAAAATCTGTTGTAAGCCAGTGGATACCTAACTGAGTTTTTCCATTCATCTTTTTCTATCACTCCATCAAGCACTGGAGGTATTTTTGAAGGAGGAGCTAAAAATGGCATTACATCACCAATTAAAGCTTTATCAATAAAGTTACCATTTTCATCTTCAAAGGTCATCTCACCAAATCCTTTCCCCTGCCATCCTGTATTATTACCAACAATAGGATAAAGCTGACACTTTCTTAAGGAATTATCCGGAGTATCGTTATCTGATAAAGCTACATTGAATCCTATTGTCTTGCCAGTCAAATCAACTCCCACATCGACCTCGAACTCAAGAATACCACCATCACTATTCCATATGGCTTTTCCATTTACATTGTGATCTTTCTGCCAGTCTTTTCCAACGATAGTCCTTATCTGTTTCCACTTTCCATCAATATTGTAAAATAATTCGAAATTATCATTATCCCATGGATCTTTGTGATTCACAACTGTAAGATTGTCTTTTCTTAAAACCACGCCATATATTTTACTGCCCTTATAAACAATTCTCCAGTTTCCATAAATATCATCATAACTTGCCGGCGGGACAAAATCTTTCGTATTTAATTGATTAAAGACAAATGGATAAACATAAGCGTCTTTCCATTCCTCTTCGTTAAACTTACCATCGATAACAGGAACATTATCCACCCTTTTACCTCTGAAAGCTGGTAAAGGTCTTTCCTGAGAAGTTGTCTGTATTTCAAAAATAGAAGACTTTGGTTTTTCGCCCTTTAAAACATCTCTTACAGCCAATGCTGCAGATTTTGGTTTGTAATTTTCATCAAACATTAGTCCATAACCATATCCTGAAAAGAAAGATGGAATCCATGAATATTTATCACTAAGTCCCCAGGTTATAAATGCCTTACAATCATAAGCTAAAGCAAGTTTCATAAGCTCGGAGAAAATTCTTTCATGTTGTTCAATTTCTCTCTGAGAAGGTTTTCCATAAAGTCTTACATCAACTTCTGTAAAATGAACTTCAAGGCCAAGATCTTTAAAGCGCTTTATATTCTGTGCTATTGAAGCAAAATCAGGATAAAATTTGCCATCTAAATGAAATTGAAACCCAACTCCATCTAAAGGCACACCTTTTGACTTTAACTTTTTTACAAGTCTATAAAATCCATCACTTTTTGCATTAACAGGCTCAATTCCATAATCATTCAAAAATAATTTTGCATCAGGGTCAGCCTCTTTTGCCCAATTTAGTGCAAGTTCTATATAATCTTCTCCTATATTTTGATACCAGATGTTCCAGCGTAAAACACCATTTTCACCCATCGGTTCATTTACAACATCCCAGTCTTTTACTTTTCCTTTGTATCTGCCAACCACAGTCATTATATGATTTTTCAAAACTTCCATTGCCTCTTCTCTTGTCAACTTTGAATCAAGTAGCCATTTTGGGTTCTGGTAATGCCACACAAGAGTATGTCCTCTAATTCGCATTCCATTTTTTAAGCCAAATTCTACAATCTTGTCTGCACCGGAAAAATCATAAGAATCTTTTTTTGGGTGAATTAATTCCCATTTCATATTATTTTCTGGAGTAAGGTAATTAAAGTTATTGGTAAGAATGTTTACAAAAGTTGGTTCATCAAGATGCTGTGGCATAACAGCACAACCAATATAGATCCCTTTCTGAGTAGCATAGTTTCGAAGCTGTAATTTGACTGCATCCTCTGAGAAAATAAAGGTTAAATGGCTCAAAACTATTAGTATTAACATAGAAATAAACTTCCATTTCATCATAAAATTCTCCTATTATTATATAATTAAAACGATACTCTTAGTTTTTACTCTTTAAATAATTTTTATATTTTATAATATAGCCTAAAGTTAGGTTACTTTATAAACGCGTGTTCAGAGATTCAAATTTACACAACCGCTTTTCTTGTTTTACATCTCTTTATTTTGTTAACTTAAATAGCTTGCATTTATTTTAACATAATCACAGGTAAGATCACTTGTCCATACAAAATACTCTTTTCTTCCAAGATTCAAATCCAGTGTTATAGTCATTTCATTTGTGATCATTTCATTTGCTGCTCTGCTTACATTCTCATGAACTATCTCACCATCAGAAAATAGAAGAAGGTCGTTGAAGTAAAGTTTAAGTCTTTTAAGGTCAAACTTTCCACCAGAATATCCTGCTGCTGCAAGTATTCTTCCAAAGTTTGGGCTTTGCCCGAAAATTGCGGTTTTAACAAGGTATGAATCAGCTATGGCTCGTGCAATTTTTACTGCATCCATTTCTGTAATGGAATTTTTAACTTCTATTTTTACGACCTTTGTTGCCCCCTCTCCATCCTTAACTATCATTTTTGCAAGTGACTGACAGACTTTTGTCAGGGCAATTTTAAAAAGCTCATAAGCTTCTGATTTATATGTAATCAACTTATTTTCAGCCATCCCATTTGCAAGCAAGAATACGCTATCATTTGTACTTGTATCATTATCAACACTTATTCTGTTAAATGAAAGATTAGTTGCTTCAATCAATGCTTCTTTTAAGGCTTTCTTTTCAATATTTGCATCTGTGACTATAAAGGCAAGCATTGTTGCATGCGGAAGGTCAACAAGCTCTGGTTTTATCATCCCTGCTCCTTTTGCAGCACCTCCAATTCTTATCCTGCTACCATCTATTTCACATTCAGTTGCTACTGTTTTTGTTTTTCTGTCAGTTGTCATTATGGCATAAGAAAAATTTTTCTCATCACTTTCAATTTTTATTACTCTTGCAAGTTTTTCAATTCCATAAAGCACAACATCCATGTTCAAAAACTTTCCTATCACACCTGTAGAGGCTACAAGAACACCGCCCTGTTCAAGCCCCAAACTTTTTTCAACAGTTTCTGCCATTTCTCTTGCGTTTTTTACACCAATTTCACCGGTAAGGCAATTAGCATTCCCGCTATTTACAACTATTGCACTTATCTTATTAGATAATCTCTCAAGGTCAAAAATTATATGAGCAGCTTTAATTTTATTGTTCGTAAACAAAGCCGCCACATCACATGGCTTTTCAGAAAGAATCAGTCCAAGATCTTTAAAACCAAGTTCTTTTAAACCTGAAGCAATCCCATTAGCTCTAAAACCCTTTACAGAGGTTATACCCCCACCTTCAAGAAAAACAGGTTCAAATTCCATAATTTTATCCTCTTTTACTAATTTAATACTTCTAAATATTCCCCTTTCATGCCTAAAACATAGATAGAATTTTTTGTAGCAAAGTTAACAATATCATCGGAGACATAAAGACTGCCAAAAATAGGCACTATTTCTCTATCGGGATATAAGATTTCTTTTAGCCTTGTTACCTTGTTTATGACCCCCAGTACTGCCTCAACTGTTGGGGTGCTTTTAACTTCAACGAGGTAAACCTTATCATCTTCGCCAATCATAATTAAGTCAAATTCTTCGGTATTTCTATTCTTATCCTTAACCTTTCTTCTTACCATAAGGTCAAGTATTTCTACACCAAACTTTCTGTATATAGCATCTGGTGCTCCCGGTGCTATAATATCCTCAACAATAGTGCCCATCTTTCTTGCTAATTCTCCCCACTTCCTATTCAATTCCTCCTTAAACTTTTTCATCTCTAACTCAGATCTTTCTTTGTATTCCTCAATACCTTTTCTGAAAGCAAGCATTTCTTCCTTAAATTTTTCCATACTCAATTCAGATCTTTCTTTGTATTCCTCAATACCTTTTCTGAAAGCAAGCATTTCTTCCTTAAATTTCTCCATACTCAATTCAGATCTTTCTTTGTATTCTTCAACACCTTTTCTGAAAGCAAGCATTTCTTCCTTAAATTTTTCCATACTCAATTCAGATCTTTCTTTGTATTCCTCAACACCTTTTTTGAAAGCAAGCATTTCTTCCTTAAATTTTTCCATACTCAATTCAGATCTTTCTTTATATTCCTCTACGCCGGTTTTAAATACGAGAATTTCATCCTTGAAAGCCTTCATTTCATTCTTGAACTCAAGCATTTCATCTTTGAAAGCCTTCATCTCGTTCTTGAAAGCAAGCATTTCATCTTTGAAAGCCTTCATTTCATTCTTGAATGCAAGCATTTCATCTTTGAATTCTTTTACTTCATCCCTTATTTCCTGAATTGTGGCAGTAGTGTATGTAACAAACTCAGCTAAAACTTCTTCAAGCTTTGTAACTCTTGTTTCGATAGCTGGTTCCATTTTTAACTATTCCTCCTGACCACTATCACTTACCCCAAAAGATGTAATATCCGGGTTTTCTGAAATTTTTTTCTTTATTAAAGTTTCTATTTTTGATGCAAGATCTGGTTTACTTTCTATTTCTTTTACAAGAGCATCTCTTCCCTGGGAAATCCTTTCCTCTCCAAGAAAATACCATGTACCTTTTCTCTGAATAACATTGCATGCAAGTGCAGCATCCACAAGACAACCACTTTTAGAAATTCCCTTACCAAAAATAATATCAAACTCAGCAATTTTGAATGGTGCTGCAAGTTTGTTTTTCACAACCTTGGCTCTCACCCTGTGACCGTAATTTTCCTCTCCTTTCTTGAGAGTCTCTCCTTTCCTTACCTCAATTCTTACAGAAGAATAAAATTTTAAAGCCATTCCCCCCGTTGTAGTTTCAGGATTTCCAAACATAACTCCAATCTTCATTCTTATCTGGTTTATAAATACAACCGCTGTATTTGACTTATTTATCAGTGCAGTAAGTTTTCTTAGGGCTTGAGACATAAGTCTTGCCTGCATTCCCATCACAGCATCACCCATATTTCCGTCAATCTCAGCTTTTGGTACAAGTGCGGCAACTGAATCCACAACAACTAAATCTACTGCTCCACTCCTTACAAGACTTTCAAGAATTTCAAGCCCCTGCTCACCAGTATCCGGTTGAGAAACATAAAGATTTTTCACATCTATACCCAACTTTTGAGCGTAAATAGGATCAAGTGCATGCTCGGCATCAATAAAAGCACAAATTTTTCCCATTTTCTGGGCTTCCGAAATAATAGATAACGCAAGTGTTGTTTTTCCAGAAGATTCAGGTCCATATATTTCTGTTATTCTACCGCAGGGAATTCCACCTATACCAAGTGCAAGATCTAAAGTAAGTGCACCTGTCGGAATCACTGGGAATCCTTCTATTTGCGGTTTTTCTCCAAGTTTTATTATAGCTCCTTTACCAAACTGTTTTTCTATCTGAGAGATAGCTATCTGCAGTGCCTTTTCTTTTTCTTTATCTAAAATTTCTGACATTTTTCCCTCCATTATAAAGCTTTAATTTCTTCCAGCCACTTTTCTATTTTTTCTTCAACTTTGCCTTTTTTAATTTCTCTTTCACTGAAAGCAATTTTTGCCATTATTTCATTATTGCCTTCAAGTCTCATTGCCAGGTCTCTTGCTGAATTCCCCTCCATACTTGCATAAGTAACAAAAATAGCAATCTTTTTACCTTTTATTTCGTATTTTTCAAAGATGGAATTAAAAACAGGACAGTATGTAGATGCCCACACTGGAGTACCCAGAAAGATTAAGTCATAGTCTTTTAAGTTAATTTTTAAAGGTTCAATAGAAGGTTTTTTTCTACTTATTGTCCAGAACCCACCCACAAGATACTTAAAAAAACCCTTCGGTAACTTTCTTCGTAATGTTATCTTTTCCATATCAGCATTTATTCTTTTTGTAATAACTTCAGCAACCTTCTCTGTATGTCCATCAAGAGAAAAATATAAAACTAAATTTTTCATATAAAGTTCCTATAAATTGAATTAATTCATTATAAGTTATGAAAAAATAAAAGTCTATTTTTTTGTAATAATTTTTTCTTTAATTTGATTAAAATTACTGTAAAAAAACCTGAAACAAAACTTTGCAAAAACAAAATCTAAGATACATTATTCTGCAACTTTTTTATAAGCAAAACCTGATTTCCTATAGAATTGTATTTTACCTCATCAAATAATCTTAAAATAAGGCCTATCCCTCTTCCATGTCCTAACATATTCTCGTTTGCTTCCTGTGTTTTTTGAGTTATTCTTTTGTAATCAAAACCTTTTCCCTCATCAGAAACTTTTACAGCCAGTTGTTCTGGTGTAATTGAGTATTCTATAGTTACTTTTTTGTCCTTATACTGTGGTTGCTTTTGTTTTTCAATTATATATGTTAGATAATCTCCATTTTGTAGAGCCTGTGTTTTTTCCTCAAAACTTATCTCAAGGTTACCATGTTCTATGGCATTGATAATCATCTCAAAAACTGCCATTTCAATCAACTGAACTTCAGATGGATCCATATACTTTGTTAAATTCTTTACAACCCTTTTTGACATTTCCTTTGCCACAAGTATATTGTTGGGAAGGACATATTTATTTTTCTCGGAATGAAAATATTCAATTAGTTGATCATCCTGAGATTTTGAGGCCTTGCAAAGAATTTCAAACTGATTATCAATTGATATATTTTCCATCCTGAGAACATATTCCTTTGGAGCATCCATATTTCTGTCATAAAAGAAAGTTCTCAGTGTTATAGGTTTTTTCTCATTTATAAGCTTTTCTATTTCACTCTTTATCACCTGCAATAAAAGCTGGGAACCTTCCACTGGAATATAAATAAGTTCCAGAAAATGCATTTTACCAAGAGCATCTTCCTTAAGACCGTTTTCCTTAAGAAAAGTTTTGTTGGCACTCGTTATTATAAAATTCCTGTCCATTGTGAAAATCCAGTCCTGTGTTCCTTCTACAAGAATTCTGTATTTTCTTTCAGAAATCTTAAGCTTTTTGTATGTTTCTTCAAGTTCTTTTGCACTTTCTATAAATTTTCTACTCATATTTATCATTGCTGTCAAGATAAAGAAAGTAATACCAAAACTAAATCTTGAAAAAATCTCATTTGGAAATAAATCATAGTTTACACCTGTGTATATAAATAAAATATCTACAACTGCTGAATAAATTCCCACCAGTATCCCAATTAATGGAAAAAGAAGTACTTTAAGTCTCTTGTGCATAAAAATGTCAATAAGTAACATTGCAAGGAAGTATATTATCAAAAGCCCCAGGATTATATCTCTTATATTGTAAACAAAACCTACACCACCCCTGGGATAGTCAGCCTCATTTACAAGCCATTTCGGATGATGTGTTGTGAAAGAAATAAAAAGTTCAGGACTTACATAGGCAATAATTGTAATCAATGTTGCAATTGTAAGGCCAGCATACAAGATATATTTGTTAATTTTTTTCAATGCTGGCGTAAGCTGGAGATATTCAGAAACCAGAAAAGGTATTGCAAACATAAAAAATGTTGCGGCAACTTGTTCAATTCTTTGAAATTCTCTGCCAAGTAAAATATTTCTGTATTGCCCCCCGATAAATAAAATCAGTGTTTCACTGCCAACAAAAACAAACCCCAAAATACCAAGTAGAAAAACTGAAAGGTATACCTTTTGATGATAAAGAATAAAAATATAAACAAAAAGTAATGTTCCGGCAAAAAGAAGCCCTGTTGAAACAGCTGGAATAAGAATTTGAAGTGCTGTAAGTCTTACAAGATTTTCCATAAATCCCCCTTAAATTTTTAAAAAGATTTTGCAACAAAATATTATCGTTTATAAAAAATTTTTTTTCAAATAATCTGTTATATTTTTTACAAAACCCACTGGCATTTTTCGTTAACTGATATAGTTAAATTGTGAAAAAAGAAACAGGATATTTCTTTTGTTGAAGAAAGATATTTAAAAAGTCTTAGAAAAATTTAAAGATACGGCAAAAGATGCAATGCCAGTAAATAAATCCGCAAGGGAAATTTATAAAATAATAAAGGGTAAAAATCCAAAAACCCGCTATATGTTGCCGAAAATAAATTTCTTACACGACCACCACTTTTTTGCCCTATAAAACCATTGATAAATTCTTGATTAAACTTTTTTCAATGTACTGATAATTTTTTCTTTTGCCTTAACCATATTTTTTAGGGAGGGTATTGCCTCCTCAAATTTTCTTGTCTTAAGACCACAATCGGGATTTATCCACAGATTTTCTGTGGGAACAACAGTTAAAATTTTCTTTATCAAATCTTCTATTTCCTCTACCTCAGGTATTCTTGGTGAATGAATATCATATACACCTGGCCCAATCTCTCTTTTTCTTACATATTTCTTAAGAGAATTAAGTATTGAAAGTTCTGATTTTGCAGCTTCAATTGTAATTACATCCACGTCCATCTTTTCGATATAATTAATAATGTCAGAAAATTCACTGTAGCACATATGCGTATGTAACTGAACTTCAGGTTTGATTACAGAAGTTGCCAGTTTAAAAGCATTTATAGCAACATCAAGGTATTCTTTCCATTCACTCCTTCTAAGTGGTAATTTTTCTCTCAGTGCAGCCTCGTCAACCTGAATTATCTTTATACCGGCTTTCTGTAACTCGTCTATCTCTTCTCTTAATGCAAAGGCAATCTGGTAGGCTACATCTTTTAAGGAAATATCTTTCCTGACGAAAGACCAGTTTATTATAGTTATTGGTCCTGTTAGGATCGCTTTCATGGGCTTTTCAGTCAAACTCTGAGCATAGGTTATCCATTTTAATGTCATACTTTCTTTTCTTCTTATATTTCCATATATAATGGGTGGCTTTGTTACTCTTACACCGTAAGATTGAACCCATCCATTTTCAGTGGTCAAAACACCCGTCAAAAATTCAGCAAAATATTCCACCATATCATTTCTTTCAAACTCCCCGTGAACTAAAACATCAAGTCCTATTTCTTCCTGAATTTTAATGACTTCTTTAATCATTCCTTTTATGAAATCTTCGTATTCTTCTTTAGTTATCCTGCCCTCCCTGTAATCTTTTCTTTTTTTCCTCAGTTCAGAAGTCTGAGGAAATGAACCAATTGTTGTGGCTGGAAGTAGTGGTAAGTTCAGTGTTTTCCTTTGAAGAATACTTCTCTTTCTGCAATGAATTTTTCTATTAAAAAAGCTTTTATCAATACTGTCAATTTCTACTTTTGTGCTTTCTTCACTTACAAACCTTTTGAAGTTCTCTATTGAGTTTTTATTCTTTACAAAAAATTCAGTTTTCGGTGGAGAATCTCCACTAAAGTAATCTTTTATTTCTTTTAATTCAGAAAGTTTCTCCACTGCAAAAGATAGCATTTCTTTAATCTGCTGTGGAATCTTTTTTTCCACTTCAACAGTGTAAGGGATATGAAGTAATGAACATGAAGAGGATAGCCACATATTATCCTGCGATGTATATTTTAAAATTCTTTCGATCACATCAACTACGCCTCTATAGTCCGATTTCCATATATTTCTTCCATCTATTATACCTGCTACAATTATTTTCTCTCTATCAAACCTACTTTTTTCCAAAAGTCTTAGGTTTTCCTTACCGCTTACAAAATCAAGTCCAATACCTTCAAAATCAAGCTGCATCAAGTCATCATAAATGTCCCTTACATCACCAAAATATGTCTGAAGAATAACTTTTATTTCTCCCCTGTATTTTAAAACTTCAGAATAAATCTCTTTGAAAAATTTTTTCTCTTTCTTTCCAAGGTCAAAAACCAGTGCTGGTTCTTCTATCTGAAGGTGCTCAATATTTTCTTTTCTCAAGAACTCTAAAATTTTTAGATAATTGCTAAGAATGACTTCTTTAAAATCGTAAATGGTTTTAATCTTTGGCTTAGAAAGCATAAGAAATGTAAAAGGACCAATAAGATTTACCTTGAATTTAATATTCAATGACTTTGCTATTTTTATTCTATCTTCCAGAAAATTAGTGTTGATTTTTAGGTATAAATTATCTGTAAGTTTTGGGACAATATAATGATAGTTTGTATCAAACCATTTTTTCATCTCAAAGGCTTTGAGGTTAATCTTCTCAGACTGATAGCCCCTTGCAATTGCAAAATACTTTTCAAGTTCAGAAAGTTCATTATCAATGTATTCAACTGGTACTATCCCTAACATCCACATTGTATCAAGCATACTATCGTAAAGGCTGAAATCGTTACAAGGGAGAATATCAATATACTTTTCCATAATACTGTAATGTTTTTGCTGCAAATTTTTTGTAACTTCTAAAACTTTCTTTTCATCCGTTTCTCCCTTAAAATAGGTTTCAAGTATTGATTTTAACTCCCTCTCTTTGCCTATTCTTTGAAAACCAACAATTGTTGTTTTCATAAAAAATTTACCTCCACTTTCTTTTTACAGTTAATTTCATAAAAATATTAAACATTAAAAATTTTTCTAAAGATTCCACCGGCAAGCGAAAAATGAAAAGAAAAATATTAGAATGTCAGGAAGTTAAAAAGGTGGTACTGTTCCCATTTCTGAACCCTCCGTTCAATATTACCCGAGCAAGTCTCCTGGCTTGGCTTCATCCTACTTGTCCGTCTTCCCGGGGCTTTAAACCTCCAGTGACATAGTGGACTTTCGTCTGCCTCACAGTAGCGGGGGCTGCGCCGGATTTTCACCGGACTTCCTTATTAAGGGATTTCTCCCACTTGGGCAAATAAATTTTAACATCTCTTTTGATTCTGGTCAAACAAATTGTTCAAAACCAGTTAACCACCTTCTTTTTTTGACAAAAGCTTTTTTGTTTACTAAAATTAAAATGGAAGAAGGAATATGTTTTTTGCAAATGTTCGCATTCTATGGATACTTTTAATCTTTCTGGCTATTAGTGTTTTTTTAGTTCTTGCCACATTCTTTATAAAAAAATTATTCTTAAAGTCTATTTTCCAGAAAGAAGGTCATCCCCTTTCAGATATTAATTTTTTCACCTACAATCTCAAGATTGTGATCTTTTTGATTTCTCTAATTTTTATTTCCATTTCCCTGCTTGATCCAAGATGGGGAAACAAAAGTTTAAATGTGGATTTAGAAGGAATTGACCTTGTAGTTGCAATGGACATATCAAGAAGTATGTTGACAAAAGATGTAATGCCTGATAGATTAAATAAAGCTAAAAACCTTGCAAGTAAGCTATGTGCATACCTTGTTGGAAATAGAGTTGGGCTTACAGCTTTTGCTGGATATGCATTTAATATGCTCCCTCTTACAACTGATATTGATGCACTTTATTCATTTATAAATGAACTTTCCACAGAAATGATTGATGTTCAGGGAACAAATCTTGAGGATGCAATAAAGAAAGCCTTAGAGCTTTTCGATTACAATGCCCTTACTCACAAGGCCATTGTAATTTTTACGGATGGAGAGGATTATGAATTTTCACCAGTCAAACAGGCTAAAGAAGCTGCAAGAAAAGGTGTAAAAATTTTCACTGTTGGTATAGGTACCCCGAATGGGCAGATGATACCTGTATATGATGAAAATGGAAATGTTGTGGATTATCTTAAGAAAGAAGGTAAAATTGTAACATCAAGGCTTGATGAAAATTTATTAAGGCTTGTTGCAAAGGAAACAGAGGGGGAATATTTTTACGGAAGTGATGAAAACATTTCAGCACTTGCAAGAAAAATTGATGAAATAAAGAAAACTAAATTTTCAAATCAGATCTACGATTTTTTGGAGCCACAGTATCAGTATTTTCTTGCAATTGCTTTGCTACTACTTTTAATCTACCTCTTTTTACCTGAAAAAAAAGTAAAATTCAATTTCAAAGGCTGGATAAAACTTATTTTTATTTTAACAATTATTTCCCTTTTAAATGAAAATATATATGCTTCTTTAGCAAGCCGCGGTGTAGCTGAATACAGAAAAGGAAATTATGAAAAGGCCTTAGAACTTTTTCAAAAAGCATTTCTGAAAGACGAAAAGAATGAGAAACTCATTTTCAATCAGGGAAATACTTACTATAAATTGAACAGAATGGATGAGGCTGAAAATTCATTTAAAAAAGTCATTAATTCAAAAAATAAAATTGTAAAGGAAAAATCCATATACAACCTTGGAACAACATACATAGACAAAAATGAATACCAGAAGGCCATAGAGACATACAAAGATATTCTTTTGAATGGGGATAAAGAATCTGAAATTTATAAAAAAACATTATGGAATTTTCTGTATGCAAAACAGATGTTAAATCAGACAAACCAGAACAATCAAAAAGAAGAACAAAACAAAGAAAAAGAGAATAGAGAAAAGAACAATAATAAACAAGAAAATCATTCACAGAAAAACTCATCTTCTTCGCAAAGTGCCTCATCAGTTGCTCCTCAAAAGCTATCACAAAATGAGGTGGAAAATCTTTTGAACCTTATTCAGGAAGAAGAAAAAAAGCATATCGGTAGAAAGGAAAAGGCAAAGGCTTTAAGGTATTATCCAAGAAATGAGTGGTAGAAGTATGCAAATTGTTGAAGAAAAAGGTTTTTTTACGCCTGATGAAATATCAAAGATTCCTGAAGGTCCAGGAGTTTATTTATTCAAAAACAAAAGAGGAGAAATAATTTACATTGGCAAGGCTGTAAACTTAAGAAAGAGAGTAAGCTCTTACTTTCACAGGAAAAATAGTGACCCTAAAACTGAGGCACTGATAAAAAATATTTCCCTGATTGATACAATCAGTCTAAACAATGAATCAGAAGCCCTTCTTCTTGAAGCAAACCTCATCAAGCAATATCAACCGAAATACAACATAGATTTCAAGGATAATAAGTTCTACCCTTACATAAAGATAACAATAAATGATGATTTCCCGAGAATAGTCTATTCAAGAGACCAGAAGTCTGATGGCAGTTTATACTTTGGCCCTTTTGTAAGTGCAAGGGCAACAAGGGCTTCAATTGATATTATTCAGCAGGTGTTTTTACTGAGAACCTGCAAGAAATTGCCAAAAAAGGAATGCCTGAACTATCACATAAAAAGGTGCAGTGCTCCATGTATCGGCAAAATATCGAAGGAGGATTATGATGATAATGTTAAACAGGCAATAGAGTTTCTAAAAGGGAAATATACCGAACTTTTAAGTAAGCTTGAAACTGAAATGAAGCAGGCATCAAAAATGCTTGAATTCGAAAAGGCCCAGGCAATAAAAGAAAAGATTGAAGCAATAAAACACTTTGAGGAAAGTCAGAATGTAATTCTTGATGAGAGTATTAACAGGGATTATGTAGGAGTTTTTTCAAAATGGGGAAAAATTGTTATAGTGGTTTCTATGGTAAGAAATGGAAAAATGATTGGTAAAAAAAGTTACAGTGGAAATTTACACTTAGATGAAGATGCTGAAGAAGTTCTTCCTTTATTTTTACTCAACTATGCAAATACTCTGGATATAAAACCTGATTTTTTTGTTATCGACAGAAGTTTTGCAAGTATTTTAGAGGCTTTAAACAGTGTTTTTGAAAATTATAAAATAAAAGTAATTTTGCCAGAAAATGAAAGAGAAGAATCAATAATAAAACTTACAACAGAAAATGCATCCATTCATTTCACACAACTATGGAGCAAGGTTGATTCATCTGAAAATCTAAAAAATTTGCAGGAAATTCTTGGACTTAAAAAATTTCCTGCGAGAATAGAGGGATTTGATGTGGCAAACATAATGGGAGAGTATGCTGTTGCGTCTGTTGTTTCTTTTTTCAATGGCAAACCTGATAAGTCAAACTACAGGCATATGAAGATCAGGACAAAATCCACCCCTGATGATTATGCAATGATATACGAAGCTGTATACAGGCGATATTCCAGATTAAAAAGGGAAAATAAAGAATTTCCAGATTTGGTCTTGATTGATGGGGGGAAAGGGCAACTAAATGCAGCTCTTAAAGCCATTTCTGATGCGGAAGTAAATATTGATGTTATTGCTCTTGCCAAGCAAAACGAAGAAATCTATCTTCCTTCTTCTGATACTCCTCTTGTTTTACCAAAAAATTCAGCTATATTACATCTCTTACAGCAGGTAAGAGATGAGACACACAGGTTTGCAAATACCTTCTTTAGAAAGATCAAAGGTAAGCAGGATATAAAATCAATTTTTGATGATATCAAGGGAATTGGAGAAAAAAGAAAAAAAATAATTATGCAAAAATTTTTAGATTATGATATAATTAAGAACATTAAAAAAGAAGATTTAACTTCTGCTGGATTACCTGTTGAGGTTGCTGAGAAAGTCTATAGCAAGCTAAAAGAAATAATTAACAGGGAAGGTAAAAAATGAAAGTTTTACTTTATACTCAATCTTATTATGTGAGAAATATGTTTGTAACATCTCTTATTTCCCAGGGGATATATTTGATTCATGTTGAAAATCCCGAGGCTCTATTTCAGAAAATAGAGTCTGAAAAGCCAGACCTTGTGGTAATGGATGTTATTAGGGAAGATTATGAAGAAGTTTTTGCTCTTGTTAAAAATATTAAGAGTAGTACGAGAGAAGAAATAGAAAAAATTGGAGTTGTTTTACTTATAGGTCCGATAGATAGACATTATATAACAAGTGCAATTCAACTTGGAGTCGTGGGTTTTATAAAGAGTAATGCAACAAATGAATTTATTTCAAGCTATCTTATTTCAATATATCAAAAACTCAAAGGCGTTCCACCTCAAAGAAAATTTGCAAGAGTAAGCCTTGATCCAAATAACCCCGCTGAAAAAATTGGAGTAAAATTCAGATCTCCTGCAAACTCACAGCTGATTATAGGTGTTATAAAGGACATAAGTTTTGGTGGAATTGCTGTCGAACTTGTAGGAACCTTTCCCCCTGAATCCCTTGCAGTTGGAATGGAAGTGAAAGATATTCAGTTTATGCTTGAAGGCAAGGATATCAGTGTGGACGCTGTTGTGGTAGCTTATCAGAAAAACTTCTGTGCATTCAGGTTTCAGGGAATGGGAAATGATGTGAGGGATGCGATTTGTTATTTCATATTTCAGAAGCTTTCGGGATTTTAAGGATACAAAGAGGATGAGAAAGACAATAGACTTTCCAAAAAGACTTTTGAAACTTGATGATAGTTTGAAAGAAAATTTAATAAAAAATGCTTTCCTTGAAGATCTTGGTGAAAGAGGTGATATTACCACACTTGCCACGGTGTCAAAATTTAATATAACTAAAACCGCTGATATCATTGCAAAAGAAAGTGGAATTGTTTGTGGGATTGAGCTTTTTGAAAAAAGTTTCCTCTATCTTGACAGGGAAATCTTTATAGAAAAGTTTAAAGTAGACGGTGAAAAGGTTGAAAGGGGAGAAATTATTGCAAAGGTTAGTGGTAAGGCTGATAAAATACTTTCTGCAGAAAGGGTTGCGCTGAACTTTTTAGGTTTTCTTTCAGGTATTGCCACAAAAGTTTTTTGGCTTGTATCCAGAATTTCAGGTTCAAATACAAAACTTTTAGATACAAGAAAGACATTACCAGGCTTAAGAATACTTGAAAAATATGCTGTGGCAACCGGTGGTGGATACAATCACAGAATTGGGCTCTTTGATATGTTTTTGATAAAGGAAAATCATATTTTTGCTGTGGGAAATATAAAAGAGGCTGTAAGGAGAGCAAAGGAATTTGATAGCAAAATGATCGTAGAGGTTGAAATACAGAGTCTTGATCAAATTGACGAGGTAATGGGCACAGAGGCTGAAATTGTAATGCTTGACAATATGAATGACGATGAGGTCAAAAAAGGCTTTTTTATGTTGAAAGAGGAAAAATATGTAGAAGTATCAGGCAATGTTAACGAAGAAAGGCTACTAAAACTTGCTGAAATTGGAGTTGATTTTGTCTCAATGGGATCTCTCACGCATACATTAAAGCCTCTTGATATTTCTTTGCTTATAAAGTCCTAACTTTCGTAAAGACTTTTTAGTGCTTTTTTCAGTCTTCTAATATCATGTTCTGTATGATGGATGGAAAGAAAACAGATGTTATCCTTTAAAAATATTCCGTAAGGTAGTAAATCTTTCGTTTCAACCCTGTACTTTAGTTTGAAAATACCGTTTGTTTGAAAAGTTATAAAATCCCCTTTAGGAACAATAAATCTTTTTTCTATTTCTTTTCTCAAAAAATACTTAATACATTCAAGCATAAGTAATGTAAGGTAATGAGGTATTATTTCTCCTGATGTTTCTGTTCTTGAAAGTATTACAGCACTGTTAATTCCGTTAGTAAGAATACTTGAGCAAAGGATAAAATCCACATCATCAAGGGTATATGAAAATCCTCTTTGCAACCTGAAAGCAGTCCGGCTTTCAAAAGAGATATACTTTTTAGCCTTTACACTTTTAAAATCAATTCTTGAAAAGTCATTATCAAAATCCAGTGGTTCAAAAATAAAAATGTCAAATATTTCATTGTCAAAATTAGCATTTTTTATCTCAATTTCATTAAAATTTTCTTCCAAAAGATTTTTCAAAAAACAAGAACTTACAGCTACTTTATCTGGCCTTAAGTTTTTAAACAGCTGAAAAAAAGCCATAAATAGGGAGTTGTAAAAGGAAACATATTTGAAATCTGTTAAGCTCTTTAGAATTTTTGCAAGTCTGTAATATGACTTGTTTATAAATGTAGTTTCTGTCCCTGTGGAAATTCCATCTTTTATGTAAACAGAAAGACTCTTTGTATTATGACCTGCTATTGCTGTCCCATTATTTATGTAAAAATCTACATACTTGTTAGCATCTATATCGTAGAGGTACTGATACTTTTCTTTTTTTATTATGAAAGGATAAGGATTATAAACTCCATCTGCCTTTAATTTTGATGTTAAAATTTTTGAAACAGGAGTTTTGTAACTTTCAGGAGAGGGAAAATCAGACACAAAATCCTCCGTTAAAAAACACTTTAATTTAAAGCAATAAAAATCTAATTGGGTGTTACCAGGTCTTTCTTTTGATTTTATCAAAAATCAGGCTTCTGGAAAAAACAACCAGATTCCAACTTCTTTAATGGTAATATATTGGAAAACTCACCGGGAGTTATTTACCAGAAAATTTTACACTCACAAGCATTTTATCCCAAGCTATAAGCCTGTAGAATTTAACCCTCTCAAAAAGTTTGCAAAATTCTCATAATTCTTTTTGCAAAAACCGACAAAAAATTTAGACAGTAATCATCTTGCGTATTCTATAACCCTTGTTTCTCTGATAACTGTAATTTTAATCTGACCTGGATATTTCATCTCATTTTCTATTCTCTTGGCAATATCTCTTGCAATTATGTAAGCCTTTTCATCACTTACTACATCGCTTTTTACAAACACCCTTACTTCCCTTCCTGCCTGTATTGCATATGCCTTTTCTATTCCCTCGAAAGAGTTTGCTATAGCCTCTAAAGTCTGGAGTCGCTTTAAATACTCTTCAAAACTTTCTCTTCTTGCACCTGGTCTCGATGCAGAAATAGCATCTGCAGCAATAACTATAGGAGCCTCTATATATTTTGCCTCAACTTCTCCATGATGAGCAGCAATAGCATTAACCACATTATCAGGTAGACCATACTTATGAGCAATTTCTGCACCTACAGTTGAGTGAACACCTTCACCAATGGTATTTACACCTTTTCCTATATCATGCAGCAACCCGGCAATTTTTGCATGTTCAATATTAGCCCCAAGATCACTGGCAATCATCCCCGCAAGATTAGCAACCTCAATAGAGTGGTAATAAACATTTTGCCCATAACTTGTCCTGTATTTTAACCTTCCAATGTAAGTGTAAAGTTCGCGGGGGAGTGAAATTTTTAAATCCATACAGGCCATTTTTCCCGCTTCAAAAATTTCCTGAGAAATATCCTTTTCTACCTTTGCTACTACTTCTTCAATTCTTGCTGGATGAATTCTTCCATCAGCTATAAGCCTTTCTAAGGCAATTCTTGCCACCTCTCTTTTATAAGGATCAAAGGATGAAATTACCACAACCTCTGGTGTATCATCAATTACAAGGTCAACACCAGCAATAGCTTCAAATGATCTGATATTTCTTCCCTCTCTTCCAATAATTCTACCTTTCATTTCATCGTTTGGCAGGGTAATAGTAGAAATTGTTTTCTCTGCGGTAACCTCTGCAGCATTTCTCTGGATAGCAGACACAATTATTTCTCTTGCCTTTGCCTCAGCCTCTTCTTTTGCTTCTTCTTCAATTTTCTTGATGTAAATAAGTGAATCTCTCTTTGCCTCTTCAAGCATTTCATTCATCAGGGCTTTCTTTGCTTCTTCAGCTGTCATTTTTGCAACTTTTTCAAGTTCCTTAATATGTTTCTCATAAGCTTTTTGTAATTCTTCGGACTTTCTTTTAATCTCCCTTTCTTCTTCAGCAATCTCTTTCTCTTTTCTTTCTAAGATTTCTGCCCTCTTGTCCAGGAAATCCTCTTTCTGAATCAATCTTCTCTGTGCATTTTGAATCTCAATTGACTTTTCCTTAAACTCTTCTTCTAACTTTCTTCTTTCCTCTAATAATCTGTCTTTAACTTCTAAAAGAGCTTCTTTCTTTTTAGTTTCAGCCTCTCTTTCAGCTTCTTCAAGTATTTCTCTAACTCTCTTTTCCGCAGAGCTTAACTGATATTTTGCTATAATAAATCTAAGCAAATATCCAATTAAAATTCCTATTAAAAGAGAGGGGATAACATACATCAATCCAACGCTCGCCATAAAAATCCCCTTTAAATTTAAAAAATTTTGTTAAAAAATAACCCTAATAATTTAACTTTTTTTTTTCTTATTGTCAAGGAAATGAATTTCTTTTTTCTCCAATCAGTTACCAAACTTTTTTCCATATTAGTAAATTATATTACTTTTTATTGCAAACTTTACAGTAATAATTTAAAATATTTTAAAACAATTAGAGTAACTGTATGGATGATGAACAGAGAATTCAACTTATCAGAAGGGGAAATGAATTATTCAACAAAGGGGATTTAAAAAATGCTTTAAAAATCTTTCTTGCAACTGAATATAAAGATGGTATTATAAGAGTTGCTGACTATCTTTATTTCGAAAAAAAAGACAAAATTTCAGCAATAAAGCTTTATAAGAGGGCAGGTCATCAGAAAGTTATAGATGATTTTGCTGAAAAGGTAGCAATGGTTATTAGAATGTTGCTTGATGAGGATAAAAGAAAAGAAATCGAAAAAGAAGAAATAACCAAAGAATTTATTAAAGAGTGGAAGCCTGTGGAGATTAAAAAAGAAGATCTTGAAAAGATTGACAGTCTTACATCAGTAAAGAAAGATAAAGAGGATAAAAATGATTCTAATGAAAGCAGATGAAGTTCAAAAGAAAGTTTTTTCAAAAATTAAAAAAGAAATTGAAGAAAAAAAACTCAAATTAAAACTCGTAGCAATAATTGCTGGTAACGATTGCGCATCCGAAATTTATGTTAATTCCAAAAAGAAGGATTGTGAAAAGCTTGGAATTTCATCAGAAATTATTAAATTTCCATCCGACACTTCAGAAGAAACAATTATTTCAAAAATAAAAGAGTTGAATCAAGCAAAAGATGTTACAGGTATTCTCTGTCAGCTTCCTTTACCACCGCACATAAGTGAAAAAAAGGTTATAGAAGCAATTGATCCTCTAAAGGATGCAGATTGTTTTCATCCCTATAATGTTGGAAAACTTTTTTTAGGTGATCCTGTAATTGAACCTTGCACTCCAAAGGGTATAATTTCTCTTCTGGATTTTTACAATATTCCCATCGAGGGAAAAAGGGTTGTGGTTGTTGGCAGAAGTAACATTGTAGGCAAGCCAGTTTCGATAATGTTATTGAAAAGAAATGCGACTGTAACAATATGCCATTCAAAAACAAACAATATTTCAAATATTACCAGGGAAGCTGATATTGTTGTTGTAGCTGTGGGGAAGCCTCATTTTTTAAAAGCTGATATGGTGAAAAATGGTTGTGTTGTTGTGGATGTTGGTATCCACAGGATACAGGATACATCGTCTGAAAAGGGTTATAAGGTTACAGGTGATGTTGATTTTGATGAAGTTTCTCCTAAAGCTTATGCAATTACCCCTGTTCCTGGTGGGGTTGGTATAATGACAAGGGTGGCTCTTATGGAGAATATCTTAAAACTTGGACTTTACAATTCTGGAAGTATTAAATGAAAGGCAAACTCTATGTTGTTGCCACTCCCATAGGTAACTTGAAAGATATAACACTAAGAGCCCTTGAAACATTAAAGGAAGTTGATATTATTGCATGTGAGAATGCAGAAAGGCATTTAAAGTTGCTGAATTACTACAACATTAAAAAAAGAATTTTTGAATATTCACCAAAGAACGAAGATAGCAGCGCAAAAGGAATTTTAAAGGAGCTGCTTAATGGTAAAAATGTAGCGCTTGTAAGTGATGCTGGAACACCTTTAATTTCTGACCCTGGTAAAAGTGTTGTGAAAATTGCAAGGGAAAACGGTATAGAAATAATTCCTATACCAGGTCCATCGGCATTAACATCGATTCTTTCTGTAACTCATTTTCCACAAAAGGATGTGATTTTTCTTGGTTTTTTACCAAAGAGTGAAGGAAAAATTAAGAAGGTATTAAATAAGTATTTATCTTGTGATGGAATACTCGTTTTATTTTCTTCACCACACAGTGTAAAAAAAATTTTAAAGATAATTAATAAAATTTATGGAGATGTCGAAATTATAATTGGAAGAGAAATGACAAAAGAAAATGAAGAGTTTATATCCGGGAAAATACAAAGTATCCTGGATAAAAATTTCAATGAAAAAGGAGAATTTACTATTGCTTTTTTAGCAAAGAATTAAAAAAAGTAAAAATTAAAAAAAGCTTAAGATTGAGTTTTTATATTCCGAAAATAAAGTAAGTCAGGAGGTATTTATGGAAATTCGAAGTGTAGATTCAATAAGGGGTATAGATAATAACTCAAAGGTAAACAAAGTCTCAAGAAAGACTGATGAAGTTAAGGATTTTAATGACAAGGCGGAAATTTCCCTTGAAGCAAAACAAAAACTTGAAGAGGCAAAGATAAATTCTATATTGAAAAATACCTCCGATATCAGAGAAGACAAGGTAAAGGAAGTAAAAGAAAAATTACAGAATGGAGAATATGATAGGGAAGAAGTTATAAATGTGGTTGCTGAAAGAATAATGAAAGCGTTGGGTTTATGATAAGCGTTTCAATATAATTTGAACCAGTTTTTATTTAAAAGGCCCTCAAAAGGGGCCTTTTTTATTTTAAGGGTAAATTGATTGTGGTTATCGCTATAAGTCAGAACAAAAAAATTACATTTATTTCAAAAGAGAAAATTTTTAACATACAAAAAGGGAATTTTAATATCTAGAAAATGCCATTGTGAGTGTTTATGAAAAATTTCATAAAATTAATATGCAATAAAAAAGAAAGCCATATTTAATTATTAAAAAAACAGGCGTTTATAACTTCTTTAATGGCAATATGTTAAAAAAAGATAATCAGCATTCAATGTGGCAATAGCAATAAAACTATTTTCAAATCTATTTTTCTGATTTTTCACCAATATAGCCAATAACTTAGCACATTATTAAAACTTTTTCTGCAAGATATAATCCTATTTCAAGATATTTATAAAAGTTGCACTTCATCTGTTTCTTCTTTACATTTAAAAAGTTTATTCAACTGATTTTTCGTAGGCTTTTTTGTATTCAGGATTTTTGTCAAGGAATTCCTGAATTTTTTTCCAGTTCTTCATACTGTACTGAGTAAAATCTTCTTCTGTAATACCAAAATTCTTATAAAATTCTTTTCTTTTTTCCTCCAGCAACTTTGCAGTATAGTCTTCAATGTTTACATTTGTATCCATAGTTATGTTTGTTTGAGTTGATATCTCCTCAAGCCATTTTCTCTGAGAAAGATTAAACAATATCCACAATTCCACAAATTTTTTTGGACTATCAAGAATTAGTTTTTCTCCGGGTTTTAATGTGATAAGATTTGTAATACTACTTACTTCATCCTTCTTTGTAGAAACTTTTTCATCTTTCCCTTCCTTCTTAACACAGGAATTGATCAAAACATAAAAAATAACCAGTCCAATTATTAAGTAAGAAGTCAATCTTCTCCCCATTTATTTCTCCTTTTGGTATATTTTTTTATTAATTCTAAAAAGTCTGTGAAAAAAATGCAAGAAATTTGTTTTCTTTCCGATAGAATATTAGGGTTGTTTATGTCCTTACAGACAATAGATTTAATTATAGCAGGAGTTTTGATTTTTGGATTTATCTGGGGATTTAATAAAGGTTTTCTTTATATGTTTTTCAGTCTTCTTGGGATAATTACAGGTATATTTGCAGGCATTAAAATACCCCCCATTTTGTTTTCTATTTTTAAATTTACCCCTCAAGTATGGCATCTTGTTACAGGATTTATTCTGTTATTTCTTATTTGCTACTCTCTTTCTATGAGAGTAAGTAATTTTTTGCTGGACATACTGGAAGAAATTGATATAGAATGGCTCGATTCTTTACTTGGGGGAATAATAGGAATAATCCAGTTTTTTCTTCTATTAGGTTTAATATTCAGCATTTTAAAAGAAACAAACCTAATTACTTTTTTAAAAGCAGAAAAACCCTCATTTCTTCTAACACATTTGCTTAATTTCTTTAATTTACTGATAAAGTTTTTCTTCAGATCATAAAAAAACCAGGGTCCTGGCAAGACCCTGGTTTAATAACACCGTTAATAATCAAAGTTACTTATTCACTTTGCTAGCAAGTTTTTTACCTACTTTAAACTTCACAACTTTTTTAGCAGGAATTTTAATGGGAGCACCAGTTTTTGGGTTTCTTCCCATTTTTTCTTTCTTCTTTTGAACTTCAAAAGTACCCCATCCTACAAACTGGACTGATTCCCCCTTTGCTAAAGAAGATTCAATAATAGAAAGAAAAGTATCAACCAGCTCTCCAGCCTTTTTCTTTGTTACTGCGGCTTTTGCGGCCAGAAGGTCAATAAAATCTGTTTTCGTCATATTTCACTCCTTTTTATAAAAATTTTGCTTTTAATAAAGGTTAAATTAAATAATTTATCAGGATTTTAATATCCTTTAAAAAGATACTTTATTTTATCTCATAATAAAAATAAAATCAATTAGTATGCAATTAAAAATATAAAAATTTTTTTAATCCTTTCCTTTTTGTAAACGTTTTATAAAATCAATATCAGAAACCAGATCTATTTTTCCAGTATTGTAGGTAATATTAGAAGTATTATTTTCATCAGTAATACCGTACAAAGAAAACAAAGTATACTTAGTATTTGCTTTAAAATTCAAGTTAATTATTTTTTCTATTTCGTTGAGCTCAGCAAAATTTACAGGGAATGGTTTTCTGTATATTACATAACTTTCATCACCTGATTCAAATGCCCAGAAATTATCTTTTTTTATTACCTGTTTTATGTAGGGGGCTCTCAGCAGTTTTATGGCAAACTCTTCAAAAACCTCTTCGTTTTTAGAGAATAACGGTGCAATTTCGGGATATTGAATCAGATATGAGTAGCGACTTATAAGGCTTTTTAAATCTCTATAGTTGGGATTAATTTTGTATGCTGAATGCCACGCTTTTACTGCCTCAAGAATTTCATCCTGTTTGATGTATGCATTACCCATTGTGTAATACAGTTCACACTGTTTTTCTTTTGAAACCTTGTTTAAGTTTTGCTGGCAGAATAAAATTGTTTCTTTTATCTGGTTGTTTTTTAAATAGGTATCCGCAATCTTTGGGATAACTACATCATTTTCTATTTCTTTCTCTAAGAGTTTCTTTAATAAATCTATGGCTTTAGAGTAATTTTTTGTGGCTATATATGCATCAGAGAGAGAAAAAACTGAGTTTTTATAAAATGCATCATCAGTAATCTTATAATTTGAAACCACAAATTCAAGATGTTCAATAGCCCTTATGTATTCATTTGAATGATAACAGGAGACACCGAGCATAAATCTTACCCTCAAGTTGTCTGGCTTCAATTTTATGTATGATTCAAGGTATTCTCTGGCCTTTCGATAGTTGCCTTCTTCAAACATAAGTTCTCCAGCTCCAAACAAGGCCTTTAAATTCTTTGGTTCTTTGTCAAGAACTAAAGCATAGTATCCAAGTGCTTCATTGTATCTTTTTATTTTTTTATAATTCTCAGCAACCTTTAAGAATATTTGATTTTTAATCTCTTCCTGGGCAGAGAGAGCAGCTGCTACCGAGGCTTTTTCATAGTAAAATACAGCCTGCTTGTAGTCTTTCAGTCCCTCATAAGCCTGACCAATGTAGTATTTTATAAGAAAATCCTTTGGATCATCCTTTAAAATTTTAAGGGCAAGGTTCAAAGCCTTTTTATAACTTCCTTCTTTAAGACTTTTTTCTATAGTTACAATAGTTGTATCCTTCTTTATAAAACGCAAAATAAAAAGAACTATTAATCCAACAAAAAAAAGTGCAACTGATATCCAGACAAGTATAATTATATTGATTTCTTTCATAATTCTTTACTCAAAAAATTTTTTTGAATTTTGCTTCAATAACCACAATATATAAAAAACTTAATAACTGGCCTGTCATAAAAAAAACCTATAATTTATTATAAATCATAGGATACAGTGTATTCCCGATTCAAGACCGTGTAAAAATACAGCAAAATAGCATTCCCCACATAGTATAAGAAAGTTGGCTATTTATCAAAAAAACTCATCCATAAAATACAATCGGGATGAAAACCCATAAAACTTGAATTTTCACACTGCCTCTTCCGCTTGCATTATCTAAAATCAATACTTTTAGACAACACCACTATTAATTATAACTTCTTATTTAACTTTTGCAAATATTTTTTGATATTCAATGTCAAAAATTTCAACTTTATGCCGATTATCTAAAAGGGAGGTCTTTATGATGAGAGCACTGTGGACTGGAGCATCTGGAATGATAGGGGAACAGTTCCATATTGACACAATAGCCAACAATCTTGCAAACATTAATACAACCGGTTTCAAGAAAACAAGGGCAGAGTTTGAAGAACTTCTTTATCAGACATTAAGACTTGCGGGAACACCATCAAGTGAGATAAGTCAATATCCCACAGGCATTCAGGTCGGGCTCGGTGTAAGACCTGCTGCCACCCAGAAGTTTTTTACACAGGGAAGTTTGCAAAATACGGGAAATAAGCTTGATCTTGCAATAGAAGGAGAAGGTTTCCTTGGAGTAACCCTGCCTGATGGGACACTTGCTTATACAAGGGATGGTTCACTAAAAATTGACAGTAATATGGAACTTGTTACATCCCAGGGATATAGATTAAATCCTCCAATTGTCCTTCCGGAAGATTTTGAGTTAGGCAGCCTTACAATTTCTAAGGATGGTCTTGTAACAGTTAAGGTTGCTGGAAGTGATGAAGATATTGAAGTGGGAAGAATTTTACTTTACAGATTTATCAATCCAGCAGGTTTAACGAGTATCGGTGAGAATTTTTACAAGGAAAGCCAGGCATCAGGCCCGGCAAGAGAGGGAACACCTTCTTTGGGTGGATATGGAAAGATTCATCAGGGTTTTTTAGAAATGTCCAATGTTAATGCCGTTCAGGAAATGGTTGATATGATTGTAGCTCAGAGAGCCTATGAATTTAACTCAAGGACAATACAGACAAGCGACTCAATGCTTTCTACTGCAAATTCCCTTAAGAGATAATAAAAGATAGTTTATTCTTTATTTGTAAATGTTTAATATTTATGATAAAATATAGTTAAAATTTTTAAGGACAGGATATGGAATTTAATAATAAAGAAGTTAAAAAAGTTTTTCTTATCGGGATTGGCGGGATAGGAATGTCAGCTTTAGCTGTAATTCTTAAAGAAAGGGGGGTAGAGGTTAGTGGTTCTGACAAAAGTCAATCTAAAATCACTGATATTCTTCAAAAAAAAGGTATAAAGGTTTTTATAGGGCATAACACTACAAATCTCTCAGAAGATACAGATCTTGTGGTATATACAAATGCAATACAAAACGATAATCCTGAATTTCAGAGGGCAAAAGAGCTAAATATTCCTGCTATAGAAAGGGCAGTAATGCTTGATCACCTTGCAAAATCAAAATTTACAATAGGAGTTTCTGGTACGCATGGTAAAACCACAACCACATCTATGATTGCAAAAATATTTTTAAATTCTTCTCTTGATCCCTCTCTTGCTGTCGGTGGTTTTCTTGAAGAAATTGAAGGTTCTGGGTACAAAGGAAATAGTAAATATTTTATTTATGAAGCCTGCGAGGCCTTTGGATCTTTTTTAAAACTTCATCCTGATATTGCGGTGGTTACTAATATAGATGACGATCATCTTGATTATTACAGAAATTTCAAGAACATAAAAAATGCATTTTTTGAATATCTTTATAGAAATCTTCCTCCTTATGGTATTATCATTTATAATGAAGATGACAAACCCTTGAAAGATGTGGTGAAAAAAATAAAGAATAAACGTAAAGTCTCTGTTGGCATAAAAAGTAAAACTGCAGATTTTATTGCAAAGGAAATTGTGCTTGATGATTTTTCTTCAAATTTTGTAGTTTATAAAAATGGAAAAAAACTTGGTAGATTTCTGGTTAATATACCGGGCATTCATAATGTTTATAATGCACTTCTTGCTATAGCTACTGCCCTGATAAATGGAATTAACTACGAAGATATTTATAGAACACTTGCAAACTTTAAAAATGCTGATAGAAGATTTCAGATTAAGTTCAAAACCCCTTCTCTTACAGTTATAGATGACTATGCCCACCATCCATCTGAAATTGAGGCAACATTGAATGCGGCAAAAAATCTTTCCCTGAGGAAAAATGCTTCACTTATTGCAGTTTTTCAACCTCATCTGTATTCAAGAACCCAGTTTCTTTACAAAGACTTCGCAAAATCTCTTGCAATTGCTGACAAGATTGTACTTACAGAGATTTATGCTGCAAGGGAAAAGAACAAAAACAACATAAGTTCAGAAATAGTTTACAATGAAATAGTAAAAATAAAAGGTGGAGAAAGTGTTGTCTATTCTAAAGACTTAGATGAAATTCCTCTAATTCTTAAACGACTTGTTGGAAATAAAAACAGTATAGTAGTAACCCTCGGAGCAGGTGATGTGTGGAAGGTTTCTGATAAGCTTGTTAGCAATCTTTAATATATATACTTTAATTTTTTCTGAAGAAGTCAAAGAAAAAGAAATAAGTATTAATGGTTATTACATAAGAGAGTTTTCAAAAGAGACAGCAGTCGGGCTTAGAGCCAAGGCTTTAGGGGATTTCTACTTTAACAAAGGGAAATATACAAAAGCCATTCACTTTTATGAAAATGCTATAAAGTATTTACCAAATGAAGCAGATTTGTATTTTAATCTTGGAAACATTTACGCCTCACAAAAGGTTTACTCTTTAGCCATACATTATTTTAAGGTGGCAAGTGAAAAGTATACTTTACCCGAAAACTACGGCAAAACACAGAAAAATTTTTATCTTTCACTCATAAGGTATGCTTTTTCCCTTGAAAAAATGAAAGATGTAATGGATAATCACTCAAAAGCAAAAGAGGTGGTAGTAAAAATTAACTCATATCTTGATGAAATTAACGAAAAATTTCCAGAAATTAAACCGGAGTTAGAAAAGTTATATCTTCTAATGTATGGTACAACCACAGTAATTCCTTTTAAGTAAATCAAAGTTATTTTTTACTCAAGGGTGCAAGGGAAAAGAATTTTTCCCCACACACCCATCAATTCATTAATATGTCAACCCATAACCGAAGGGAAAAAGAGGGTCATAGTTTGTATCGCCTACATTTAAAGGTAACTGAGAGTTATCTTTTGGCCAGCTGAAAGGAAGTTTACCTGTAGGCTTATAGTCACCAAAAAGGATGTCCGTCAATCCTTCGGCTTCCGTGCCAAACCACCATGCCGCAACAACTGACGAGAAAGAAGGAATATATTCTGTTATTATCACAGGTCTTCCAGAAAGTATAATAAGTACCTTTGGAACTTTTAGCTGGGAAACTCTCTTAATAATATCAGTATCCTTTCGAGAGAGATTAAGATTTTCTACATCCCCATTAAATTCCACATAAGGATTTTCTCCAACTACAACTATACACACATCAATTTTTTCTCTTATATTTGAAATATCATCCGCTACTCTGGAATAAGTAACTTTTGTATTTTTCGATACAGCAGACTTTATTGCTGAAAGAATGCTACAGCCAGGAACAACATCCTTTACACCTCTCATAATCATCGGGAAACATAACCATATCAACACCTGCCATTATTACGTTTCTAACAGCATCCTCATATCTTCCAGGAAGTTCATCAATAGCTTTCCAGTCAGACACAACAAATCCCTTAAATCCAAGCTCTTTCTTTAAAACTCCATCAATATACTGAGCATTTTGATGCATAAATTCTCCATTGAGTTTAGAAAAGGATGCCATAATAGTTTTCACTCCATTTGAAACCGCTACAGTATATGGAAAGAGATGAATCGCTCGTATTTCCTCTTCTGATGCTACTGTGTTTCCTCTATCCAGCTTTCTGTTCATTCCTGTTCCGAACTTTGTACCGCCATCTCCAAGATAATGTTTTGCACATGCAGCTACTCCAAGAGGGTATTTTCCATTCTGAAAACCTTTTATACTCGCCTCACCAAGTAATGCAACAATTTCTGGACTTTCAGAAAAAGATTCGTATTGTCTTCCCCATCTGTCATCTCTTGCTACTGCAACGCATGGTGCATAAGCCCAGTTAATCCCAACAGCACTGCATTCCTTTGCGGTTATTTCTGCTATCTTTTCTACAAGAGCTGCATTTTTTGTAGCTCCAAGCCCCACATTGTGTGGGAAGATTGTAGCTCCAAAAACTTTTTGATTACCATGTACCGCATCCACACCGTAAATAAGAGGTATTTTGAGTCTTGTTTTCAAAGCATAGGATTGGAGAAGTTCAATGTATTCAGCCCAGTCCTGAGGCTTAGCTCTCCTTTCGTCATTGAATGGAAAAGAATTTCCTCCTGAAAGTATCCCTCCAAGGTAATACCTTGTAATGTCATCATAGGACCTTAAGTAAGAATTGTCCACAAGTGTCATCTGACCAATCTTTTCATCCACACTCATTTTTGAAACAATTTGCTTTGCCAGATTTTCTTGAGAGAAACTACCTACCACAAAGGTAAAGATGGCAATAAAAAGAAAATTAAGTTTACGCATACTTACCTCCATATTTTATTCACAAAGATATATTTCATCCACATATATTGAAAACTTCCTTCCTGATTGAGGCACATCTGTGTGAAAATACAACCATATGAAAGGAAGATCCAAAATACTATCTCTTTCAGATTCTGGGGGTTGCCATTCTCTTCTTACTTTAAATTCACTTAATGGAATGTCAAATTCTTTCCAGCCTTCAAAGTTATTTTCAATTACATAATCAAACTGCTCATTATATCTGTCCTCTATTACAATTTTGAAAGTTCCTCCCTCATTTTTTCCAAATATAAAAAGTTTTAACCTTTTAATCTTTGACCAGGGAATGTGGTCAAACTCTTTTCTATGAAAACCTCCCAGTCCTACCAAACCCCACTCAACGGAATTTACATTACATTTAAGAGAATATTTCCCCTTAAGGACAATTTCACTGGAGTATTCTCCAGTGCATTTTCCTGCCGAATCGCAGGCAACAAGGAAAAGAGGTAAAAAATATGGCTTTTCATTTTCGTTTTCTGGAATTCCTGGAGAGAAGTCATATTCAGGATTCTCAAAACCTGTAAGCGAATATTCTCCACTTGTGACATTTTTTATCCTGCTTTCGAGGCAACTAAAAAGTAAACAGGAAATAAAAAATAAATATAAAGAAAGTTTCATATCATTCTCCTATGATAAAAATCAAATTTTTATCTACTCCAAAATAGTTTATAGTTTTAAGCTGTTTTAAAAACGAAGTTGGGAAAGTCTTCAAATTCCAATTCGTATTTTAAAGTATCATAAATAA
>Ga0078972_1004372_pt1 | contig 38959 bp, 37 predicted proteins | sample YelNatPaOPGAMG01_FD_67568 | JGI IMG/M metagenome (GOLD analysis project Ga0078972, IMG submission 67568) | Hot spring thermophilic microbial communities from Obsidian Pool, Yellowstone National Park, USA - OP-RAMG-01 (SPADES assembly) (version 2) | ecosystem: Environmental > Aquatic > Thermal...
AGCAGTCTTGGCCAAAATATAATCCTGATTTAATTACAGAAGAGATGGCGACGATCGCCGTACAAATAAACGGAAGACTTAGGGCAGTGATTGAAGTGGAAAGTGGGGAAGGGGAAGATGGAGATGAAGTGGGAAGGATGGCGCAAAAGAACGAGAAGATAAAGAAATATTTGGAAGGAAAAGAAATAAAGAGAACTATTTTTGTGCCAGGAAAGTTGATTAACTTTGTGGTTTAAGAAGAGCAATTTTGGACTTGCAGAATTAAAGTTGTCGGTGCTAAGATTGCTTTAATGAAAGATAAACTTCGTCTTGTAGGAAGGCTTTATCTGATAATCTTTGTTTTTTGGGGATTATACCGGTTAATCTTTCGTCTGCCAGATTATATTGAAGAAATTGTTCTGAAGCCCATTGTCTGGCTTGGTCCCACTTTTTATATCGTTTTCAAAATAGAGAAGAGAGATTTGTCTTCTTTGGGATATTCTGTCAAGAACTTTGGTTCAAGTTTGCTGCGGGGATTATTGTTTGGGTTTTTGTTTTTACTAGTCGGTCTAAGTTTGAATTACTTAAAAGGCGGCGTTTCCTTGGTCCAAAATTTTCCTTCAGTCAACCTTTTCCTTCCTATTTTTTTGCTTTCTTTTGTGACAGCGATTTCTGAGGAAACAGTTTTCCGTGGTTATATTATGAATCGGTTGAGTAATATCCTCAAGAATGATTTCGCCGCTAATATTATCAGTAGTTTTGGCTTTTGTCTTATTCATTTGCCGATCACTATCTTTGTCTATCACTATGTTTTACCGAAAGCGTTTATTTTTCTGCTTCTGATTTTTTTGTCTTCATTAGGGAGCGGACTTGTTTTTTCTTGGACAAAAACAATTTGGGCCTCAATCATTATTCATGTTTTCTGGGCATGGCCGATTGTCTTTTAGTGTATAATGTGAATTATCGATGTTTAAAAAAGCGCTTTCTATTTTTGCTGTTTTGTTTTTGGCAATTGGGATTTTGTTTGTTTCCCTTGACAGGGTAACTAACTGTACTTCCCCGAGCTTTGCTGCCTCCTCGTTGAAATTTTATGTTTCGTCACCTCCAGCCACTGCTTCTTCTGAAGCAACCCCTTCAGCTTCTGAATCAAAAATAAATTATTATTTGCCTTACCCCGGGATTTTGCCAGACCATCCCTTTTATAAATTCAAAATGGTTAGAGATAGGATTTGGTTATTTCTGACCACAAATTCTCTCAAGCGAGCAGAGTTGCTTTTACTTTTTGCTGACAAGCGAATAGGGGCAGGTGAGGTTTTGATAAAAGGAAACAAAATTGCTTTGGGAGTTTCCACTTTGTTAAAAGGAGAAAAGTATTTGGAAAGGGCAATTAATGAGACTCAGAAGGCCAAGAAGCAGGGACTGAAAGTAGAAATGATCACTGCTAAGATTAAGGATGCCTCTTTAAAATATGAAGAGATTCTGACTGAGTTGATAGAGTTGCCAAACTCTCAAGACAAGACAGGGTTGGAAAACGTTAAGCAGCTAATTAAGAATCTTCAGGAAAGAGCTGCCAGTCTTTAAAAATTGAAGAAAAAAACAGTCCATTTTTAATAATCCTCTTTTTAGGTAAATTCCACTAATGCTCTGTTTTTGCTTGGAAACAGCTTGTCTTTTGCCACTTTTGACTTATTTTGATATAAAAGTTGTTAGTTGACAGCCTTAGCTGGGGAAGAGAGATAATAATTTCACCTGAGGGCAGGTAGTTGACAATATGATTGACAAAAATCAAATTTCTGTTAGAAAAATCAAGAAAAGAGATGGCCGGATTGTTGTCTTCGACGAGAGAAAAATTGCCAATGCTATCTTCAAAGCGATGAGAGCGGTTGGGGAAGCAGATCGCAAAAGAGCGGAGATTATGGCTGACCAGGTTACTCTGCTTTTGGACCGAAGGTTTGACGGCAAGACGATTCCTGCGGTTGAAGAAATTCAGGATATTGTAGAGGAAGTTTTGATCAAAAATCGCCGGGTAGCGGTAGCTAAAGCCTATATTCTTTATCGGGAACTCCACAACAAACTCAGAAGTATTAATAGTCTCGTTGATAGTGATGAATTGATCAAGAGTTATATTGGCAAGTCTGATTGGCGGGTCAAAGAGAATAGCAATATGACTTATTCTCTTCAAGGACTCAATAATCATATTTCCAGTTTGGTTTCTTCAAATTTTTGGTTAAATCAGATTTATACCAAAGACATTGGCGAAGCTCACTTAAGCGGTGATCTCCATCTTCATGATTTAGCAATTTTGGCAGCTTATTGTTGCGGTTGGGATTTGCAGGATTTTTTACATCGGGGTTTTGGCGGAGTGCCGGGGAAGGTAAGCTCCAAGCCCCCAAAACATTTCCGGACAGCTTTAGGGCAATTGGTGAATTTGATTTACACTCTTCAGGGCGAGACGGCTGGAGCGCAAGCGGTTTCTAATTTTGATACCTTGCTGGCACCCTTCATTTATTATGACAAGCTTACTTATAAAGAAGTAAAACAATGTTTGCAGGAATTTATGTTTAATATGAATGTGCCAACGAGGGTAGGATTTCAAACGCCTTTTTCTAATATTACTTTGGATTTTGTGGTGCCTTCGATGATGGCGAAAGAGCCGGTTATTATTGGTGGCGAGCCGCAGAAAAAGACTTACGGAGATTTCCAAAAAGAGGTGAATATCTTTAATAAGGCTTTGGGGGAGGTTTTCTTGGAAGGGGATGCGCAGGGAAGGGTATTTTCTTTTCCGATTCCCACTATTAATATTACCAAGGATTTTGATTGGGAAAATCCTTATTTGGAAAATCTTTGGGAGGCAACTCGGAAATACGGGATTCCTTATTTTTCCAATTTTGTTAATTCTGATATGAAACCAGAGGATGCGAGAAGTATGTGTTGCCGGTTGCGTTTGGATAATCGAGAATTGCGTAAAAAAGGAGGTGGGCTTTTCGGCGCCAACCCGCTAACTGGTTCGATTGGAGTAGTCACAATTAATTTACCGAGAATAGGGTATTTGACAAAGACCAAGAAAGAGTTCAAGGACAAACTAGCTTATCTTATGGATTTGGCAAAGGAAAGCTTAATAACTAAAAGAAGAGTAATTGAGGATTTCACTGAAAAAGGCCTTTACCCGTATGCAAAATATTACCTGGAAGGCATTAAAGAGCGCTTTGGTGGTTATTGGAAGAATCACTTTAATACCATTGGACTGGTGGGAATGAACGAAGCTTGTTTAAATTTCTTAGGGGTGAGTATTGCGGAGACTCAAGGAAAAGAATTTGCCTTGGAGATTTTGGATTTCATGAGACAAAAGCTTGGCCGGTACCAAGAAGAGACTAATCAACTTTTTAATCTGGAGGCAACTCCGGCAGAGGGAACATCTTACCGTTTTGCCAGAGAGGATAAAAAGAGATTTAACGATATTATTTTTGCCAATAACAAAGCTGTTTATGAAGAGGGAGCAGAGCCTTATTACACCAATTCCACTCAGCTACCGGTTGATTACACGACAGACATTTTTGAGGCTTTAAAACATCAGGACCAGTTGCAGTGCAAATATACTGGAGGGACGGTTTTCCATGGATTTTTGGGAGAAAGTTTGCCCAATACAGAGGTGGTAAAAAAGATTGTGAAGAAAATTGCTGAGGGTTTTCATTTGCCTTACTTTACCTTGACCCCGACTTTTAGTATTTGCCCCAAGCATGGTTATTTAGCAGGCGAATATTTTTATTGCCCAAAATGTGACGAGGAGATAGAGAAAGAAAAAGAGAAACTCGAGAAAGAGGGGGTAAAAGTAGAGATAGAAAATTAATTTGAAATTTTTAATTTGACATTTTAAATCAATTTTTAAAATAAAAGAATGTATTAATTTTTAAACATTAAAAATTCCGTAAATCTTTGATTAAAAATTAAAAATTATAAATTAAAAATTTTTAGAAGGAGGTTTATGCAAGCCAAAATCTTAAAGCGTCAGCCTTGTGAGGTTTTTTCCCGGATTGTTGGCTACCTGCGGCCGGTTTCCCAATGGAACGATGGAAAGCAGGCAGAATTTGGAGAGAGAAAGACTTTTAAGATAAAAGAAAATTGACCTAATTATTCTAATTGACCTAATTAACCTAAGCGCTGGAGGTGAGAAATTAGAATTGGGAGGCTGGACAAAGAAGTGGGAAGTGGAAAACAAAATCTCACATCCCATATTAAAATCCAACTTCCTACCTCAACCTTCCCACTTCAAGTTGGGATTTGATTAGAATAATTAAAATAATTAGAGTAATTAGAATAATTTGTGAATATTGCTGGTTATATTAAAACTTCTGTAATTGAGTGGCCGGGTAAAATAACTTCTGTAATTTTTGTTCCGGGATGTAATTTCCGTTGCCCTTTTTGTCATAATGCCGATCTAGTCAAAAAGCAAAATTTGGAGTTTTTTGAAGAGGAAAAAGTTTTGGAAAATCTAAAGGAGAGAAGAGAATGGGTGGAGGCAGTGGCGGTGACTGGCGGGGAACCTACTTTACAGCCAGACCTCAGCCTTTTTTTGAAAAAGTTAAAAAGGTTGGAGTTTCTTGTGATGCTGGAAACTAATGGCACTCGGCCAAAGATAATTGCAAAATTAATGAAGGAAAAATTGGTAGATTACTGGGCCATGGATCTAAAAGGAGATTTTGATAATTATTCTAATTATACTAACTGTCCTAATGACCAAATAGTAAAGAATGTTAAAGAAAGCATGCAACTGATTGCCAAAAGTGGGGAAGAATATGAGTTTCGGACAACAGTGGTGCCAGGATTACATAATTTGGAAAATTTGACTAAATTAGCAAATCAAATAGGAGAAATTTTTAAAAATTTTAAATTAAAAATTGAAAATTGCCATTGGTATTTACAGCGATTTCAGCCCCAAAACACCTTAGACTCGAAGTTTTTAAAAGTTCGGCCTTATTCTAAAGAGGAAATGGAAAGTTTTCAAAGACATTTGCGGGAAAAAATTCCCAATATTTTTCTAAGAGGGATTTAGAAAATTATTCTAATGTCTAATTATTCTAACTGCGAAGCAGCAAGTTTGGCTTATTGACCTAATTACTCTAAAAAATTCCAAATCCTAAATCCTAAATCCTAAACAATAGCAAATGACCAAAATCCAAAATATTCAAACTCTTTTTGAATTTAGAAATTTGAATTTAGAATTTGTTTAGAAATTAGAATTTAGAATTTAGGATTTAGGATTTTTCCCGATTGGGATTTGATTAAAACAATGAGTTTAATTCTTGTTTTTTCTTTAATTTATATTGCGATCCGAGTATACTCATTTTCTATAATTTGCAGTAAATTTAAGGTATTCATATATTCCCAAATTAAATTCCCAAATTGTAAACTGGAGTAATTTTGGAATATAATTAACTTATGTCTGACCTGCCAGAAAAGGAGATTTTAAACCAGCTTTTTAAAGAAGATAAAAAATACCCCAAAGTAGAAGAGGAGGAGCCGGAAGTTGACAAAGAGATCGAGCCTTTAATTCAAAAAGTTGAGAAGGAAATTTATTTAAGTCAGCCAATCACTGATGGTTGGGGTCAGCCGCTTGTTTCCTCACCAGCTCCACAAAATCCAAAAATTACCTTGCCGGTGACAAAAAGTGCCTATGCCTTTGGATTGACTCAAGGAGTAACTGACTCAATTCGCTGGCTGGCTGAGTGGTGCCGACGAATTATTAAAATGTTTGGCCAACAGGTTTTTTTCCGTGAAGAGAAGAAGACGGTTTTATGAATAATATGTCTTTTTTGAATTTAATTGGCAATTTTCAACTGGTTTTATCAGGGTTAATCGGCTTTTCAATTGTTGTAGTTTTACTTTTTATTCTAGGAGAGGCGTTTTTGGTTTGGTATCGCAATAGAGACAGGGAAGAAAAATCAATGCAATTTGTTTTATTGCAGGTGGCGGTTCCGCGAGACAATGAAGTAAAAATTGACGCCGCTGAACAGATGATTTCCGCTTTTTCCTCAATTTATAGAGGAGGAAGACTTTCCCTCTTTAAGCTCCAGGATCACCTTTCTTTTGAAATAGTTGGTCTTCCTGAGGATATTCGTTTTTATATTTCTGTGCCTAAAAACCTAAGGGATATGATTGAAAAGCAAATTCACGGTGCTTATCCCGGAGCGGAAATTAAGGAAGCGAGCGAATACAATATTTTCTCAGAAAAAGGCAAAGTCGCTTTTGCTGAGTTGCAGTTTCGCTCTTCTGTCTATATGCCAATCAAGGTTTATAAAGACTTGCCCACAGACCCGCTTTCTTCGCTGACTTCAGCTTTGGCAAAAATGAGAGAAGGGGAGGGGGCGGCAATTCAGGTTTTGTTTTCTCCGGCTGGACGTAAATGGAGTTCTGCTGGTCGCCGGTATCTTGCCAAAATCAAGAAAGCAGAATCAGATCCTGAAAAAGCCAGTTATAAAACCGACCCTAAGCAAATGGAGGCAATTGAAAATAAATGTTCTAAGCCTGGTTTTGAGGTCTGTGTGCGGATTGTTGTTTCCTCTACGGATGAAAATTCAGCCAAAGCTCACTTGCAAAACTTAAAGAGTGTTTTTGAGCAATTGTCGTCTGACCAGAATGGTTTCAAATCTCGCAAGATTCGTCTGCCCAAACTTTTTATGCAGGATTTTATTTATCGTTATCAGCCGATGTTTTATTTCAATCGCAATAAAATTATTTTAAGCAGTGAGGAGTTGGCAACAATCTTACATTTTCCCAATAAATCAGTGGAAACTCCATATATTTTTTGGTTGAATGCCAAAAGAGCGCCAGCGCCAGCACAAATTCCGCGAGAGGGCCTTTACCTGGGGAAAAGTGTTTTTCGGGGGATGGAGGTGCCAGTGCATATTAAGGACTCTGACCGGATGCGCCATATTTATGTTATCGGCGCGACAGGAACAGGTAAATCTCAACTTTTGGTAAAGATGATGTATCAAGATTTGCGGGCAGGGAGGGGCTTTTGTTTTATTGACCCTCATGACACTTTTGAATATGTTATGCAACTAATTCCGCCGGAGAGAGCCCAAGATGTTATTTATTTTTCGCCTGGGGATGTAGATCGGCCAATGGGACTTAATTTACTTGAAGCTCATACTGAAGACCAGAAACATTTTATTTCTACTGCAATTATCAACCTAATGTATAAATTGTTTGATCCTTACAAAACGGGCATTGTCGGTCCTCGTTTTGAACACGCAATAAGAAATGCAATGCTAACAGTGATGGCAGAGCCGGGGAATACCTTTGTCGAGGTGGTTCGTTGTCTGACCGATGCTGGATTTGTGCAGGAGCTTTTGCCCAAGGTTCAAGACCCGATTGTCCGTCGTTATTGGACTGATCAGATTGCCCAGACAAGCGATTTTCATAAATCAGAAGTTCTTGATTATATTGTTTCTAAATTCGGCAGATTTGTAACCAATAAAATGATTAGGAATATTATTGGACAGTCAAAATCTTCTTTTGATTTTCGGCAAGTGATGGACGAAGGAAAAATTTTGATTATTAATCTGGCTAAGGGTCAGATAGGAGAAGAAAATTCAAACTTTTTGGGCTTGGTTTTAGTGCCGAGGATTTTAATGGCGGCGATGAGTCGGTCAGATGTTCCAGAAGAAAAGAGGCGTGATTATTATCTTTACGTGGATGAATTCCAGAATTTTGCGACGCCTGATTTTGCCCAGATTCTTTCTGAATCAAGGAAATTCCATCTTGGTCTTTGTGTAGCTAATCAGTTTATTGGCCAGATGGAAGAAGAAGTAAAAAATGCGGTTTTTGGTAATGTTGGGACCAAGATTGCTTTTAGGGTTGGGGTAACTGATGCCCAATATTTGGTGCATGAGTTTCAGCCGACTTTTTCCGAAAGCGACCTTTTGAACATCGAAGCCTTTAACGCCTATGTTAAGACCATTGTTGACAACGAGCCGGTTCCTGCCTTTTCTATTAGTATGAGAGAAGATATGCCCCCGATTTGGCGAGAGATGAATAAAGATTTATCAGAAAAAATCAAAGAACTTTCAAGATTAAGATATGGTAAGGATCGGGCGGTGGTGGAAGCAGAAATTAACAAACGGGCGAGACTTTAAACTCTTCTTTTTTTCTGCTAAAATCAAGCTTGAACTTTGGACCTGTAACTCAGTGGTAGAGTGGCACTCTTATAAAGTGTAAGTCGAAGGTTCGAATCCTTCCAGGTCCACTTCGAGCACTACTCTTATAACGAAACACTTTCGTGTTTCGGTATACCGCGCTAAAGCGCGTTATAAAGTAGCCGTCGGTGGTTCGAATCCACCTGTCTCCACTGATCCGAATTCAGTATATTTTGCGAAGCAAATTATAAAGTGTAAGTCGAAGGTTCGAATTTATTGATCTGCCAAATTTAATGCTTCAGTCGGAGATAATTTAAAGAAGGGAAAATTCCTGTCTTCGTTAAAATACAAGGGTAATTTTAGAGCTCTTCTAGTTTAATCGGTTTCTCTTTTTTCTCCTCAATAATTTTGAGATATTTCTCTGTCGTGGTTAGTCTTCTGTGGCCTGCAATCTCTGCCACTGTGGTTATCGGCGTACCCGCCAGCAGGCGATAATATGCCCAAGTATGGCGAAGGTCATTTACTCTGGCGTTTTTGATACCGACTTCCTGAAAATACCTCTCAATTATTGTGCGAATATTTCTGGACAAAAGAGGCTGGCCGGTTCGGGTTACAAAAAGACGGTTAGTTTTACTTTTTGGTCTCTCTGCCAAATATCTTTGTAGCGCTTCTTTGGCTGATTTGTTTAAAGGAACTGTTCTGCCGGGATGAGATTCATAAGGTCGAATTTTGACTTCGTTATCTTTAATATCTTTTAAAGTTAGATTGCTGACCTCGCCAATTTTCATCCCCGTTTGTAGCATAAGCTCCACCACTGCTGAGATTCTGACGTCTCCCCGGCAGGCATCTCTTAATGCTCGGTATTCCAATTTGGTCAAAATTCTCAGAGGTTTGTTCGTAAACTTCGGATGACTAAGGGAAGCAGCTGGGTCATATTCAATAAGATTTTCCCTTTTTAAAAATCTAAAAAAACTTTTTAAAGCATTTACTTTTCTCGAAATGGATTTGGGGGTGTAACCGTTTTTGGCAAAATCGGTTTTAAGCTCTTCTAATAGCGACTCGGTTACGGCGTTGATAACATTTACTCCTTTTTTTTCCAGAAAGGATCTCATTTGGTCGACATCGTGAGAGTATGCTAAAATAGTGGAAACTGATTTTTTCCTTTTTTTAAGATATTCCTGAAATTTTTCAGAGGCGTCTTTTACTGTTATTGGTTGGTCCATAGTAATTACTATAATACGAAAGGATTATAGAAGGTATAATACTATTTTTGAGCTTAGTAGTCAATGAAAAAAATTGGCAAAAAACTGCTTTCTTTTTTTATTTTGGTTTTGCTTTCTAGTTTGCTGATAAATTTTTTTAGGCAGATAGCCGTTTATCGGAGAATAAGCGTGAGGCTGACAGAAGAAAAAAAAAGATTAGAGGTGCTGGAAAAAAAGAATCAAGAACTCAAGATAAAACTGGCCGAAATTAAAGGCCAGTCCGTCACAAACGATAGTTTTTCTTTTTCTAGTTTTGAAAAGGCAGAATCTGAAGAAGCTTCTTTACCGAATTGGAAAAAGTGGCAGAGACTCTTTTTTTATTAATTTCAAGGATTGCTTTTGTTCTTTTCTTGAACACCTTTGAATTGGAAAAGGGGAATTGATTCAAACCAACTTTCTTTCCAGCCGTAAGACACTGCCAAAAAATCGACACTTTTTGCTTTGAGATTGATCGCGTCTTGTATTAAAAGAAGGTTGGTGTAATTTCCTAAACCCGGATAGTTTTCCAAGTCATAAGCTCCATTTAAGGCATAATAAACTCCTTTGTATAAAGCAACAAGATCAACGCCAACTATCTTGTGATTAATTTCCGTGGAAATTATTCTTGCTTCATATTCACCTGCCTGTTTAATAATTTGTCTGAAGGTTTCTCTTCTTTCTTTTGAAGCAAAAGCAGATCCGTCTTTGTTTTTGAATCTAGAAATACTTAATTTGAAAAGATTCTCAATGTCAGCGAAGCGATTAATATAGGTTTTGGGGTGATGGCTTAGAATGATTTTCTGATCACGGCGAAGGTTATATCTTTTTTTGCGGTTAAATTTTTGTAGGAACGAGTCAATGGTTGGATATTGAACTAAATCCAGTAAATACTTTGGATCATCGGCCAGGAAACCCATTTTTTGTGCTGTCCGTGGGGTTAAATAAAGGGCGTTAAGAAGAATTTTTGAAGGAAACAGAGAACAGGCAATGGGAATTAAGGAACGCTGTTTAAACCAAAAGGTGTTGGCTTCTTGCCACCAACTACCAAACCAGCGAAGTTCATCTTTTTCTTTCTCATACCAAAGAGGGAGCAGTCCAATTGGTTGGTTTTCTCTTTCAAAAACAAGGAACACCGGCTGATTCTTTCGTCCAAGATAGAAGGCGTATCTAAATCCCCAGAGTTCAAAAAGAGTCTTTTTGGGGCTGAATTCCTCAAAGAGCTGATGACATATTTGGAGATCTGTCTCAATCCTGACGCAAATATTTTGATTTTTTATTTGTAAAAGGTTTTCCTTTGTATCTAAGGGTTTGACTCTTTGGACATCAAAAAACGAAGAATAAAAATAATTTACCCCTAAACCCGGAGGGTTATTTTCGTCAGAAGAAATTTCGTTATTTTGTTCGGCCATTTTGTTATTAAGCGGAAACTATTTTCCGGTTAAGATGCGGAAACCTTGGACTTTAGTCCAAGGTGCCTCATTTCGATTCGCAGAATAGTCCGATGGACATCGGGCAAAATGTAACAAACCTGTCTGCCGGCAGGCAGGGAAACGAACTTTCCCGATATTATGTATTAATTAAGAAGAAAAGTTGGCATTTTGTCAAGAATTACTTTGAGGCTGATTTGAGGTAGGAGAAATTTAACGAAATCTTAAAAATTAACTGAGTAAATCTTTTGTCTTTTTCCACCTTTTTGCTTCTTGTTGAAAAAAGGTTTTTTTGCTAAAATAAGGCTGTTGTGCGGGGTAGTGTAAAGTTGCACGCGAGGCTCATAATCTCGCAGGCTGGGCGCAATTCCCAGCCCCGCAACCAAGACTCCGTGTTGAAACGGAGTTTTTTTGTTTGTTATAATGCGCGCAGTATTATGCGGAGTTTAATCTTGGCATAAGTGAGGCAGGGTAGCTCAGTTGGTTAGAGCACGGCATTCATAACGCCGGTGTCGTGGGTTCGATTCCCACCCCTGCTACTGTTGACAAGCAAAAGAGAATTTACTATACTCAAAGTTAGTTGAAAATTAACAAAAGCGTTGATCGGGTAAGGTTGGGACCCGGGAGCTGCCTTTCTAAATCAAAGGCCGGTTGATACCCGTAAAAGTGTCAGAGTGTGTCACCTCGCTTGGTTTTAAGCAGGCGGTTCGGCGGAGCACTTATTTTTCAATCTTTAATTTTGACTAATTGAAAATTAAGATCCGCGAAAAGCGGATTTTTTTGGTTTTGAGGGGGATTGAAGAAATATAGGGGTGTAGCTCAGCTGGTAGAGCACTTGTCTCCAAAACAAGTGGTCCCGCGTTCGAGTCGCGGCACCCCTGCCATGAAGTTAAGCGCCGTTCAAAGTCGAAGCATAAGCTTCGATTTGAAGTCGCGCATACTTCATGGCGTGCCAAATGTTTTACACCTACATTCTTCGTTCACTTAAAGATAAGAAACTTTATATTGGAAGCACTTCAAACCTCAAAAGGAGATATAAAGAGCATTTGAATGGTAAATCTTTTGCTACCAAAAGTCGTTTACCTCTAAAACTAATTTATTACGAGGCATTTACCAACCAGGAGGATTCTATTCGTAGGGAAAAGTATTTCAAAACTAATCCTGGAAAACGGACTTTAAAATTAATGCTAAGGAGTTACTTTAATTCCTCCTCTGAAATAAGCGGATAAATGTCAAAAGCAACTTCTTCGTAAGGATGAACTTTACGGATTGCAGCGATTATTTCTTTAGCTTTGCTTTTCTCGCAAACACATTCAATTCTTTCTTCTTCAACTTCCTCAAACTTTCCTACTTTACCAATAGTAGGATGAGCTCCTTCTAGGGGTTTATACTTACCGACACCATGAATTGAAAAACTGCAATGGCTGTAATTTCCAATTCTTCCAGCCCCAGCATCTCCAATTGCTTTTCTTACAATGTCAGCGTGAGTTTTTGGGACAAAAACGACAATTTTTACTAGGTTCATTTTTCCGCTTCTAAATAAAAGTTTAACCAACTTGTGGCTTCTTCTCCTGTTTTTCCTCCCTCGCCCTTATCTACTTTCTCAACTTTGAGTCCATTTTCTTCTGCAACCTTCCTGAAGCTTTCTTCTTCCCAAAAAATAAACTCTCTTTCCATTGGCTGTCCATACTTATCTTCTTTCACTATTGCCGCCCCTTGCTTTCCTGATTTCAAACCAATGTATATTTTTCCTTTATTAACCACTATCTTTCTTAATCCTTGTAATACTGTGGGTACATCCTCTTGTGGTATATGAAGCAAGGAAGCCGACACCCAAGCTCCATCAAAAGAGTTTTCTTCAAATCTATTTCCAATATCTCTCATATCAAGAACTTCAAAGATAGGGGGGTTATCAGTTTCCTCTAATTCTCTGGCGACTCTAATCATTTCAGGAGAATAATCTACCCCTACCGCTTCATAACCTAGTTTGGCAAAATAGTAAGTGTCGTGTCCAGTTCCGCACCCAACATCTATTACTCTTTTTCCTGAAAGCGTTTTTGCAAACTGTTCCACTTGCGAAGTTAACTTGGGGTGTTTTCCGTGTTTTTCAAGGTATCCAGCCACTATTTTTGGGTCAAAGTAGGCTTCTTGGGTTTTTTGTTGTCCATCTTTTTCCATATTCATATACTTTGTATTATAATTTATTTATTGGATATTAACAAAAGCCAGTTGGGGATTAAGAAATTGATGGATTTTGCCAATATCAAACGAGTTAATCTCGTGCCAAATAGTTCTAAGTGTGGCCACTAAGGCCTGCAAGGAGGAGGAAAATGAGCAAAAAACATCGAGTATTTTCGGGGTCTAGACCAAGCGGCCGACTTAATGTTGGTAACTATTTAGGGGCGATAAAAGGCTATATTTCGCTTCAGAATAATCCGGAATATGATTGTATTTATTCCGTGGTTGATCTGCATGGAATAACTACCCCATTTGACCCTAAAAAATATCCGGAAATGGTTAGGGGGATAATTTTAGATTATTTGGGAGCAGGAGTTGATCCTAAGAAGTGCCATTTGATGGTTCAATCGGAGGTGCCGGAACATGTTGAATTGTCATATCTTTTAGGGACGATTTTTCCGGTTTCTCGTCTTGAGGATTTACCTACTTATAAAGAAAAGAAAGCTCAGAACCCAAATTATGTGAATATGGGGCTCTTGTATTATCCTGTTTTAATGGCGGCAGACATTTTGCTTTATAAAGCAGATACTGTACCGGTGGGTAAAGATCAGTTGCCGCACATTGAGATTACCCGTGAATTTGCCCGGAGATTTAACCGAATGTTTGGAGAAACTTTCCCTGAACCGCAAGCGCTTTTAATGGAAGGCGCCTATGTACCTTCCTTAAAAGGCGAAGGAAAAATGAGTAAATCAATTCCCGGGAGTTATATTTTACTGACAGATGATTTGCAAATGATAAGAAAAAGACTGGCGGCAGCGCCGACTGATATGGGTAAGGGTAAGAAAGTGCCGGAAACAGGTGGAGTAGCAAATTTGTTAACGTTGGTTAAATTATTTGAGGGAGATGGAGTGTATGAAGAATATGCGGAGCAATACTTGCATGAGGGGATAAGATACGACCGGCTGAAGGATAATCTGGCAGTGGCGATTTATAAGGAATTGGCCCCGATTCAAGAAAGAAGAAGGTATTATGAAGAAAATTATTCATTGGTAGAAGAAATTCTTGAGGAAGGAAAAGAATATTGCTCCAAAATTGCCCGCGAGACTATGACAGAAGTAAAAACAAAAATGGGACTTTTGTAAGATTGTTAATTGACGCCAAAAATGATAAAATCTTTCTGTTATGAAAGTAATAAAACCATTGCCAAAATTGCCCCCTAAGAATTCCAACGGCCAAGAATCTTCCAATTCGAAAAAGGTAAAAAAGATTGAATTTCGTTTGGATCTTTCCCCAAAAAAACTGTTGCTTTGGTTTTTGGTCATTGCCTTTGGGCTCTCCTTTTTGTCTTCGCTTTTGCGGCCCGGAGCAACTGCGGAAGAGATTAACCTGACTCAAGTCCTAAATGATGTCAAAGATAATAAGGTTAAGCAGATTTTGGTGGATGGAGATCGCTTGATTTTGACATACAAGGATGGTAAACAATATTCTGCGCGTAAAGAAACCGGAGAAAGTCTTGTTCAGACTTTTGAGGCAGCAGGAATTGACCCAAAATCCGTAGAAATTAACATAATGGACCAAACTGTTTCCCGCGCGGTCGCTGATATTTTGGGAACAATTTTTCCCTTGATTTTGATGGCTGCTCTCTTTTATTTTCTTTTTCGGCAAGCAAAAGGAGCACAGGATAGTATTTTTTCTTTTGGGCAGTCACGAGCCAGGCTTTTTGCTAAAGGGAAGCAGGCGATTACTTTTGGAGATGTGGCTGGTGTTGATGAAGCAAAAAAAGAGCTGGAGGAAGTAGTTGATTTTTTGAAGCATCCGCAAAAATATCGCGCTTTAGGAGCACGGACACCAAAAGGAGTTTTGCTGGTAGGCCCGAGCGGGGTGGGAAAAACTCTCTTGGCGAAAGCAGTGGCAGGGGAGGCGGGAGTGCCTTTCTTTTCCATGGCAGGGAGCGAGTTTATGGAGATGTTGGTTGGCGTTGGCGCTTCCCGGGTACGCGACCTCTTTTCCACTGCCAAACGAGCTGCTCCTTCCATTATTTTTATTGATGAAATTGACGCCATCGGTCGGCAAAGAGGCCAGGGATTTTTTGGCGGTGGTCATGACGAGAGAGAACAGACTTTAAATCAAATTTTGGTGGAGATGGATGGTTTTACGCCTAACGACAATGTGATAGTAATTGCTGCCACTAATAGGGGTGATTTGTTGGATCCAGCATTGTTAAGGCCGGGAAGATTTGACCGCCGAGTAGTTTTGGATATGCCGGATCTTGAAGGAAGAAAAGCAATTTTAGCAATTCACGCTAGGGGTAAAAAATTTGCGCCGGGAGTTTCTTGGGAAAAGATTGCTAAAAGGACAGTGGGTTTTTCTGGCGCCGATTTGGAAAATATGCTTAACGAAGCGGCAATTTTGGCGGCCAGATTGAATAAGAAGGAAATCGACGAAAGCGACTTGGAGGAGGCGGCGGTTAAAGTTAAACTGGGGCCGGAGAGAAAGCGCCTACAATCTGATGAGGACAAAAAGATGACTTCTTATCATGAAGCAGGACATGCAGTGGTTAGCTATTTTTCTCCTCACACTGACCCGGTTCATCGGATTTCCATTGTCGCCCGCGGCATCAGCCTTGGGCATACCTTGATCGCTCCTCTGAAAGACCGATCACATGAGACCAAGACCAGACTTTTAGAGCAGATTCAGGTAATGATGGGCGGTCGGGCAGCAGAAGAAATTATTTTTGGCGAGATGACTACAGGAGCTTCAAATGATATTGCGCAAGCAACGCGCATTGCCCGGGCAATGGTAGTTGATTTTGGAATGAGTAGTCTTGGGCCAATTTTTTTGGGGCCACAAGTGGACACTGATGAACTCGGGAAGGTTTGGTATGAGCCAAATAATATTTCTCCAGAAATGCAGGCAAAAGTGGACCAAGAGATTAACAAGATTACTGATTTGGCCTACCAATCCGCGAAAAAGATTTTACTTGATAATCGCCAAAAGCTCGATAAAATAGCGGAAACCTTGTTAGCCAAAGAAACAATTGAAGAGGAAGAATTTAAGAGGTTGATGAAGTAGGTCAAGAAGCGGGAATTTTAAGTTGGCGGGAAACAATGGGGGTTAGATGATAAAATGAGGTTATGATGAAGCGGTTGGTCTTAATCGATGGTAACGCAATTCTTCATCGGGCTTATCATGCGCTCCCGCCACTGACAACTAGAAACGGGGAGCTGGTAAATGCAGTCTATGGATTTGCTTCAATGCTTTTTAAAATCTTTTCTGACCTGCATCCTGATTATTTGGCAGTTGCCTTTGATACTGCTGGTCCGACTGCTCGCCATCAAGAATATATTGGTTATAAGGCTAATCGGCCGCAGATAGATTCGGAGCTCGTGGGACAGATCGAACGAGTGCATGAGTTGGTAAAGGCCTTTAATATTCCTATTCTTGAGATTCAAGGGTATGAAGCGGATGACATTATTGCCACAGTGGTGAAGCAAATGGCAAAAGCTAAAAGCTTAGAAATTATTATTGTTACAGGAGATAAGGATTTGCTTCAGATAGTAAGCGAGAAAACCAAATTGTATATGCCGGCGAGAGGTTTGTCAGATGGACAAGTAATCGGAGCAGCAGAGGTAAAAGAAAAGATTGGTGTTTTACCTGAACAAATTGTTGATTATAAAGGTTTGGTAGGAGACCCGTCTGATAATTATCCGGGAGTACCGGGGATTGGGCCTAAGACCGCCATAAGGTTAATAGAAAGATTCGGAAGTATTGAGGAGATCTACCGAAGAATAAGAGAAGTGGGAGGTCTTGAGGAAGTTGGAGGAGAGACAACGGTTAAGAAATTGGCGGAGGGGGCGGAAAGTGCGGTTTTATCTAAAAAATTGGCAACAATTTTGACTGATGTGCCGATAAAACTGAAGTTGGAGGATTGTGTTGCGAAAGATTTTGACAAAGAAAAAGTTCTGGCTTTATTTAGGCAATTAGGTTTTAGAAGTTTGGTTGGAAGACTAGCGGGAGGAGGCGAGAAAAACAAGGAGGACCAAAAGAACAGGGAGAATAAAGGACAACAGAGTTTGTTTTAGAGGATGGATCTTGTCTTGCTTTGACAAGGAGAGACCTTGGGTTAGGTGCGGACGGCCGTTTGCTTAAACAAACTTGGGTTTTTTCGCGAATCACAAAAAACCCCGTACCAGATGGTACGGGGCAACTGTGAACGCAAAAAAATCAGCGTACAGCAATGGGTAATATACCTTATGTTTTAAATCTTGTCAAGGGGGAATTTGAATAAAATTTATAACAATTATAAAGATTATAAGGTTGCCTTAGTACACGATTATCTTAAGGATTTCGGGGGTGCTGAAAAGGTGCTCGAGGCTTTAGCTGAGATTTGGCCTGAGGCGCCGATTTATACGCTTTTTTACAAAAAAAATTCGCCAGCTGGGAAAGCTTTTAAGGGAGCGAGGATTATTCAAAGTTGGTTTGGGCGTTTGCCATTTTGCGAAAAGTTGATAAGCCCATGCCGATTTTTGATTCCTTTGATTTGGAAGGGATTTGATTTTTCCAACTATGATTTGGTAATTTCCTCTGCTAGTTGGGCAATAACCAAGGGGTTTAAGAAAAAAAAGAGCAAAATGGTAGAGGTTTGTTATTGTCATACTCCACCAAGATACCTTTACGGATATGAGACTTCCAAGAATTGGAAAAAATACTGGTGGTTGCGAGTTTACGCTGGAGTGATAAATCATTTTTTACGAATGTATGATTTTCAACAAGCGCAAAAAGTGGATTTTTTTATTGCCAACAGTCGGGAGGTGCAACGAAGGATTAAGAAGTTTTACCGGAGGGAAAGCGTGGTGATTAATCCACCGGTAGATATACCAAAAGAAGTCAAAAGGCAAAAGTCAAAAGGCAAAAAGGAAGATTATTTTCTGACAGGGGGAAGATTGGAGAGGGCGAAGAATTTTGACTTAATAATAAAGGCGTGTACGGAATTAAAAGTACCTTTGAAAGTTTATGGAACTGGTAGTCAGGAAAATCATTTAAAATCCCTTGCCGGACCGACAGTGGAATTTTTGGGGAGAGTGAGTGATGAAAAGAAATTTGAATTGATGGCTGGCTGTAGAGCCTTTATCGTAATGGCAAAAGATGAAGATTTCGGGATCACGCCTGTTGAGGCAATGGGGGCAGGTACTCCGGTAGTAGCGTATCGGGGTGGGGGATATTTGGAGACAGTGATTGAGGGAAAGACGGGGGTGTTTGTAGAAGAGGCAACGACAAAAGGGGTAATTAGGGGTATTAGAGATTTAAGGGAGATTGGGGAGAAAATAAGACGAGAAGATTGCCGGAAGCAGGCAGAGAAATTCTCTAGAGAGAGATTTAAAATAAATATTATAAATTTTATAAAAAATATAAATTCTATAAATGCCTGAATTATCAGAAGTTAACCCCGGTGGAACACTACCCCGCCAAGGCGAGGAGCGTGTCTGCGGGGCAAAGACAATTTAAGGAATTTATGCCGGAACTTCCTGAAGTAGAAACAATAAGATTGCAGCTAGACAAAGCCTTAACAGGCTTGAAAATTGTGGGTATTGAGGTGTTAAATAAAAAATCCTTTATTGGAGAGATTGAGGAAGTGAAAGGGTTGAGAGTTTTGGGGGTAAAAAGAAGGGCAAAGATAACAATTATCGAGCTGGAAGGAGGTGTTTATTTAGCGATTCACCTTAAGCTTACAGGGCAACTGATATACAGGGGAAAGGGTGAAAAGGTTAGCCAGGATAAGATGGAGCAAAAGAAAGGGCCATTTGAAGTTGATGGACTGCCAAATAAGTTCACGAGGGTAATAATTTCTTTTGACAATGGGGGAAAACTCTACTTTAATGACCTTAGGATGTTCGGATGGATTAAAGTAATTAAAAGTTCAAAGTTAAAAGTTCAAAGTGATAGTTTGCAGCTTAAAGCCGAAGACGAAATACCTGAATTGAGAAAATTAGGACCTGAAGCGAATGATCCAGAAGCATTTAGTTTGGAGTATTTTAGAAAGATTTTAGAAAAGACCGGTAAGCCGATTAAATTGGTGATTATGGATCAGGAGAAGTTGGCAGGGGTAGGCAATATTTATGCCAATGAGGCTTTGTTTGCTGCCAGAATTATGCCGACCAGAAAAGCTAATTCTTTGACAGCAGAGGAAGTTGGGAGATTAAGAGAAGCAATTATTAATGTTTTGAATGAGGCGATAAAATATAAAGGCACTTCAGATGAAGATGAAGCTTATCGACAAATAACAGGGGAAAAAGGAAATTTTCAAAAATTTTTGAAAGTTTATGGCAAGGAAGGACAAAAATGCCCCAAGTGTGGGGGAACAATTAAGAGAGTGTCATTAGGAGGGCGCGGAACTTTCTTTTGCGAACAGTGTCAGAGATAAGTTTAAATTTCAAAGCCAAAGCCATGCCGGCAGGCAGGTTTAAAATTATAGTGCAAAATTCAAAATTAAATGATATTAAAATCTTTGGTTCTCCAAAACTTTCGTAGTTACTTCAAGTCGGAATTTACTTTTTCCCAAAAGGCGAATTTGATAGTCGGGCCGAACACTAGCGGAAAAACGAATATTTTAGAGGCAATTTATTTTTTGGCAAGCGGGAAAAGCTTTCGAGTTAAAGGAGTTGAAAGCGAGGCAATTTCTTATGGGGAAGAAATTGCGAGGATAATAGGGACAATAGGGGATACAAGAGAAATAGAGAAGGAGACGAAAATTGAGATAGTGTTGACAAGAGGGGAAGTTGCAGGAGAAAAGACAGGTAAAAAAAGGTATCTAGTAAATGGGGTTGCCAAGAGAGCTTTTGATTTTGTTGGCAACTTGCGGGCGGTTTATTTTGGACCAGAGGATTTAGAACTGGTAACTGATTCGCCTAGCTTGAGAAGAAAATATTTAGATATGGTTTTGTCTCAGGTTGATAAAGAGTATGCCCGAGTCAATCTCTCTTACGAGAAAGGACTCCGCTCGCGTAATAGAATTTTGGAAGAAATGAGGGAGACAGGAGCAACTGATCGCCGCAGGCTTTATTTCTGGGACCAGTTGCTGATTAAAAACGGGGATATTATTACACGCAAGAGGGAAGAATTTATTAATTTTGTTAACGGGTCTGGATTTTCAGTTTTTAGTCCGGGGATAGACTCAGGAAAAGCTTTTCGATTTTCAATTTTTTACGACCGGAGTATCATTTCCGCAGAAAGACTGGCAAAGTATGAGAATGAAGAAATCGCGGCGGGAGCAACTTTGGTTGGGCCGCACCGCGACGACTTTAAAGTAAAAACCGACGAAGGCCAAGAACGTGATTTGTCAGTTTATGGTTCAAGGGGAGAGCAACGACTGGCAATACTTTGGCTAAAGTTGAGGGAAATGACTTTTATTAAAGAAAAGACTTCAGAATTGCCGGTTTTGCTTTTGGATGATATTTTTTCTGAACTTGATGTTGGCCACAGAAAGTTAGTGCTGGATCTAATCAAGACTCAACAAACAATAATTACCACTGCGGATTTGGGGATGGTAGAAAAAGAATGGTTAGAAGGAGTAAAGATAATCGAACTGGGTGCGGACTAAAGTCCGCTAAAACATTAATGTTGAATTTTTGCGGAAATTGTGCGATTATTGCCTTAAATGTACTCTCCCAAATTTACCATTACCAACAAAATCTTGGGAAACATTGGGGCAATTGAAGCTTGCCGGGAGATAATTGATAATGCTCCCTTAATTCCTTATTACGAAAAGCAATTTCGGCAGGAAGCAGCCCTTTCCACTGTTCATCACGGAACCCATATTGAAGGCAATGAACTTTCTTTTACCCAGGCAGAAGAAGTTTTAGAAGGTAAAAACGTGGTGGCAGCAGAACGAGATATTCAAGAAGTGATAAATTATCGCAATGTTCTAAAATATTTGGACAAGGAAATCGAAGAAAAGTTAAAAGCAAAGGGAAAAGGCGAAGGCATTGTTTATACAGAAGAGCAGATTTTGAAAATTCACAGTATTGCGATGGAGAGATTGGTGCCGGATGATCAAAGAGGGTGTTTTCGCAAAGTTCAGGTTATTTTGCGCAATGCCCAAACAGGAGAAGTTGTTTTCCGGCCGCCGCCGGCTCCTGAAGTGCCTTATTTAGTGGATGAGTTTTTGAAATGGTTAAACTCAGAAGAAGGTAGAGAAATTCATCCGGTATTTCGGAGTGCTATTGCCCATTATTTTATTTCTTCTGTTCACCCTTTTACTGACGGCGATGGTCGGACGGCTAGAGGATTTGCCACTTTAATTTTGTTTGCCGAAGGGTATGATATTAAGAGATTATTTTCTCTCGAAGAGTATTTTGATAAAAACGCCTTTAAGTATTATGATGCTTTGAGAAAAACCGATTTGACCAATGAAAAGAATTTTGCAGAGAGAGATTTGACAATCTGGTTGGAGTTTTTTACTGGTGCCTTGTCAATTGAACTGGAAAAAATAAAAGAAAAGATCAGAAGGCTTTCTTTGGATGAAAAAATCAAAGCCAAATTAGGAGGGAAACAGGTTGCCTTAAACGAAAGACAAATGAAAATTATGGAATATATTGAGTCTCGAGGTCAGGCAACAATGAGAGAGCTCAAACCCCTTTTGCCAATGATTTCTGAGGATACAATCTTACGAGAAATTTATGCGCTAATGAAGCAGAAATTAATTAAGAAAAAAGGGTCAAGAAAAGCAGTTAAATACATAATTAGATAGTATAAATTAGGCTAATTGGATATTTTGAGGATGACTTTCAAAAAATTATCTGAATATTTTCAGCAACTTGAACAAAATACCTCCCGTTTGAAGATAACGGAAATCTTGGCTAATTTGTTTAAGGAAAGCAAGGTAGAGGAAATTGACAAAATTTGTTATTTGTCATTAGGAAGATTACTGCCTGCTTATCAGGGGGTAGAGTTTCAGATGGCGGAGAAGATGATGCAGAAGGCTTTAGCCAAAGCTTTTGGGGTGGAGGTGGAAGTAGTGGCAAGAGAGATGAAAAAAGAGGGGGATTTGGGAGTGGTGGGGGAAAAATTCAAAATTCAAAATTCCCCGAAAGATCCGCCAGCTGGCGGATCAACGGGGCAGGCACAATTCAAAGTTCAAAGTTTGCTTATCGGTTGGGAAGAAAAAAAGAAAGGGGATTTAGAAGTAAGTGAGGTTTACGGGAGGCTTTTGGAGATTGCCAAGGAGTCGGGTGAAGGAAGCGTGGAGAGGAAAATTAATAAGATGGCTTTGCTTTTGCAGGAACTAGATAGTGTTAGTGTGCGCTTTGTGGTAAGAATGCCGCTGGGGAGAATGAGACTGGGGTTTTCGGAGATGACGATTTTGGATGGTTTGTCTTGGATGGTTAAAGGGGATAAATCTTTAAGAAAGGAATTAGAAGATGCCTATAATGTGGTGGCGGATGTGGGAGAAATTGCCAGGCGGGTAAAAAAAACCAGGAGTATTGAGGGAATAAAAGGGATTAAGCCTAAACTTGGGATACCAATTTTGCCGGCTTTAGCGCAGAGGTTGGGGACAGTGGAGGAAATGTTGGAGAAAATGGGAGGAAAAGTGGCGATTGAACCAAAGTATGACGGAGAAAGATTACAGATTCATGTAGGAGAAAGTTTAGGAGAGGGAGGAGTGAGGATTTTTACTAGAAATATGGAAAATGTCACTCACATGTTTCCTGACGTTGTGGCAGCGGTAAAAAAAGAAATTAAAGGGAGAGAGGTAATTTTGGATAGTGAGGGAGTAGGGTTTGATCCAAAGACGGGGAGATTTTTTCCTTTTCAGGAAACAATGAAGAGGAAAAGAAAACATCAGGTAGAGGAAGCAGTAAAACAGATTCCCTTTCGTTGTTTTGTTTTTGATGTAATGTATAAGGATGGGGAAAGTTTGTTGAAAACTCCTTTTTGGCAAAGGCGGAAGATTTTGGAGGAAATTTTATCGCCCAATAATCAAACTTTGATTTTGACGCCCCAGAAGGTGACGGATGACCCAAAAGAAATGAGGAAGTTTCATGATGAGCAAATCAAAAAGGGGCTGGAGGGGGCGATGGTGAAGCAGATAGACTCCGGTTATGAGCCGGGAAGAAGGGGATTTGTTTGGGTGAAATTCAAGCAAGAGGAGACTAAGAAAGGAGGCGGTTTGGCAGATACAATTGATTGTGTAGTGATGGGAATCTACCGAGGAAAAGGAAAGAGAACCGGTTTTGGAGTAGGAGCATTTTTGGTAGGAGTATTAAAAGGAGAAAAATATGTTACTGTTTCCAAGATTGGGACAGGGTTAACTGACGAGCAGTGGAAAGAATTAAAGAAAAGAAGTTTGGAGTGTAAGGTAAAGGAAAAGCCGGAAGAATACGAGGTGAAAAAAGATTTGATTCCAGATAGCTGGTGTGAGCCAAAAATTGTAGTGGAAATTCAAGCAGACAATATTACTAAAAGTCCGATTCATACAGCGGGTTTGGCGTTAAGATTTCCCCGATTGGTGAAATTCAGGGACGATAAATCGCCAGAGCAAGTTACAACTACTCGGGAGTTAGGGAAGCTATTTGGAATGCAATTCGGGAAGGTTGAGAAATGAAACCAGTTTATTAATAATTACCGGATCGCAAGTTCATTCCGATACCGTATCGGAATAAATAAATGCAACTTATTGCTGATCTTCATTTGCATTCGAAATATTCGCGCGCGGTTTCTCCGCAGATGATTATTCCCGAGATGGCAAAGTGGGCGAGAATAAAAGGAATTGATTTGTTGGGGACGGGAGATTTTACTCATCCCTTATGGCTTTCTGAATTAAAAGCGAATCTTGAAGAGCAGGAACAAGGCGTTTTTGGCGTTAAATCTCAAGTCGATAATGCGAATTTTGGCTTGGAAAAAGATGTAAAGTTTTTGTTAACAACAGAGATTTCGAGCATTTATACTCAAGGAGGAAAAACCAGGAAAATTCACAATTTAGTGGGAGTGCCTTCTTTTGCGGCAGCAGAAAAAATTAACGCTGCCTTGCGGCTAAGGGGGTGTAATCTTTCCTCAGATGGGCGACCGATTATTGGTTTGTCAGCCAAAAATTTGCTGGAGTTGGTTTTAGAGGTTGAACCAAAAAGTCTTTTTATTCCTTGCCATATTTGGACGCCGCATTTTTCTTTATTTGGATCAGAGTCGGGTTTTGATAGTCTTGAGGAATGTTTTGGCGAAATGGCGAAGTATATTTTGGCAGTAGAAACAGGATTGTCCAGCGATCCGGAAATGAATTGGCAGGTGGCGGATTTGGATAACCGCAGTATTGTGAGTTTCAGCGACGCCCACTCACCATCTAAGTTGGGGAGGGAAGCAACGGTATTACAAGTTCCAAGTGCTAGTTTTTCTTATGAGGAGGTTAGGGAAGCTTTGACCGGGAAGCGTGAATTTAAAAGCGATGAGGCAATAGGTGAGGTTGGTGGGGACTTAGATATTTCGTCTGGGAATTTATGTTCGCAACGCCAGTCGTTTGTTTCTTATACAATAGAGTTTTATCCTGAAGAAGGAAAGTACCATTATACTGGTCATCGCAATTGCGGGGTAGTTTATTCTCCTAAGGAAACTTTGCAAAAGGGAACTACTTGTCCGGTTTGCGGCAGAAGATTGACAGTGGGGGTGATGGAAAGAGTAAAGAAATTAGGCAGGCAAGACTGGAATTTAGGAGGGAAGGTATTTGACGAGAGAGGGGTTTGTTGGATAAAACAGGCAGGCAGGGTTCCTTTTGTAAGGATGGTACCTTTAGGGGAAATTGTGGCAGAGAGTTTGGGGGTGGGAGAAGGAACAGCAAAAGTAGAGGATGTTCTTTTGCGAATGAGACAAGAGTTGGGAAGCGAATTGACAATTTTGTTACAAAAAAATTTGGAAGAAATTGCCAAGGTCGGTGGAGAAAAGTTAGCAGAGGGAGTGGAGAAGGTTCGCAAGGGCGAGATTTTTGTTCAACCCGGTTTTGACGGACAGTATGGAGTGGTAAAGGTTTGGGGCGAGGAGACAGAGACAAAAAAGAATGAGCAAATTGGTTTGTTTTAAAAAATCACTAGTCGTTGACTTTACCCCTATTGTTCCTTATGCTTGTATTAGAAATTAGAAATTAGATATTAGATATTGACAAATTACTTAACTACATTATGAAAGGAGGTGAAAAATGGCAGAAGAAAAGTATACTTTCGGTTTAGAAAAAAATGTTGCCTGTGCCTTGACATATGTTCTTGGGTGGGTAAGCGGTTTGGTTTTTTTCTTAGCAGAAAAGAAAGACGAAGACATCCGCTTTAATGCCGCTCAGTCAATTATTACCTTTGGCGCCTTGACAGTGCTAAGTATGGTTCCGGTGATCGGGTTGGTATTGAGCCCTTTTCTTTTTCTCGGTGGTTTGATACTTTGGCTTGTTCTTTTGGTCAAAGCCTATCAAGGAAACACCCTTAAATTACCTTTAGTTGGCCAGTTGGCGGAAAAGTTGGCAAGCAGATAGAAGGCTTTATGTTTGCAGATAGAGTAGTTGCCGGCAAGAAGCTGGCTTTGAAACTTAAGGAAGAGTTGCCTCCTTACTTGATTAAGGATGCTGTTGTTTTGTCAATTCCAAGAGGAGGAGTCATTGTTGGGGAAGAAGTGAGCAAGGTTTTAGGGTTGCCTCACCATTGCCTAATTACGAAAAAAATTCCCGCTCCTGGTAACGAAGAGCTGGCGATTGGGGCAGTAGGTGAGGGAGGAATTGTTGTTTGGGACGAAGAGCTTTGCCAAAGACTGGGAGTGAATGCTCAATATCGCCAAGAAATCGTTAAGAAAAAAGTTCTTGAACTGGAAAAGAAACAGACAGACTTTAAAAAAGGAGCGCCGACTTTGCAATTACAGGGCAAAGTGGTTATTCTTGTTGATGATGGGGTGGCGACTGGCGCCACAATAAAAGCGGCCATAGAAGTTATAGCTAGTTTTAACCCGCAACAGATCATTGTGGCAGTTCCGGTGATTGCCAAGGATTCTTTGGAAGAAATAAAAGCCAAAGTTGATAAGTTAATTTTTTTGGAAGCGCCGGAAATGTTTTTTAGTGTTGGCCAGTTTTACGAGAATTTTGAACAAATGAGTGATGAGGAGGTGAGGAGGATACTAAGATATTAAGATACTCAGTGCGAGATCCTTGCACCCAGTATCCTAGTATCTTAATATCAAATATCTTTCTCTATGATCTTAATCGTTGGGCTTGGAAATCCGGGAGAGAAATATGAAAGCACACGCCATAATGTTGGCTTTATGGTAGTGAATAATTTTTTGAAAAAGGTTACTGCTGTTGGAGAATCCCAGTGGAAGTTGAATCAAAAATTTAATTGCTGGCTGGCTAAAGCAGGAGAAGAAATAATTTTGGCTAAGCCTCTCTCTTTTATGAATGCTTCCGGAAGCGTTGTTGCTAAACTAGCTGATTTTTATAAAGTTTCCAGCTTTGGTTTGTATGTAGTGCATGATGATTTGGATTTGCCTTTAGGAAAAATAAAAATTAGCTGGGGTCACGGATCAGCCGGTCACAAAGGAGTGCAATCAATAATTGAAAAATTGGGAAGCAATAATTTTGTGAGAGTGAGGGTAGGGATTGGTAGCGATAAGAAAGTGAGCAACACTGAAAAATATGTTTTGTCTGATTTTGAGGATAGGGAAATTGGCAAATTAAACCGGGTAATCAAAAAAGCAACTCAAGCCTTGGAAGTTATTTTAAAAGAGGGGACAGAAAAGGCGACTAGCCGATTTAACGCCTAGAGGGAGAATCGAGTGTTTAACCGAATAAGAAATAACAGCTTTATTAAAATTTTGACTTTTTCAGATGTCATTGTTTTGTCTGGATGGGGTTTGGTCAATCCGCTTTTTGCCGTTTTTGTTACCAAACAGATTAAAGGGGGAACTGTAGAGCTGGTTGGTTTGGCAACTTGTCTTTATTGGATTTTACGAGCAAGTTTGCAGATTCCCTTTGCGAGGTTTATTGACAAGCACAAAGGCGAGGTTGACGATTTTGTGATAATGGCGGCAGGTTCTTTTTTGATGTCCGCGACACCTTTTTTTTACGCTTTAATTAGCAAGCCTTGGCAAGTACTTTTGCTACAGGCAATCATTGGTTTTGCTTCTGCAATGGTTTCTCCGGGCTGGTTGGCGATTTTTACCCGGCATGTTGACAAAAATCTTGAAGCACAATCATGGGGATTATATAATGCCTTGGTTGGTTATTCTATTGCCTTGAGCGGAGCGCTTTCTGGTTTTATGGTTAACCGGTTCGGCTTTCGAATTTTGTATTTTATTGTGGGAATAGTTTGTACCTTTGGTAGCAGTTTTTTGCTTTTGGTGTATAAAGAATTGAGACAAGAAGAAAAATCTTTCTTTTTACAGAAATGAGTAACTCCAAACCTCAGTCGATTGGGGAAATTTTACAGCACTTTGATCCTTTGGGGGATAAATATATTTCCCGGGAGTTTCAAAAATACGGTTATGATTTGGCAATGGAATTGGGAGATCCGGAGCACAAGTCTTTGTATATCAAAATGGCCAAAGAAATTCCCCGGCCAATTTTGGAAAAAGCGCGCTATTTTGTCAAAGACGCCAAAGCAAAAAGCAAGCCAAGGCTTTTTATGTGGAAGGTTAAACAATTAAGAAAGACGGGTGAGAGGGATTTATCCCAAAAAAAGTAGCTAAGTTGGTTTTGGATTACAGTTTTTTTGGAGTGGAAAAGAAAAAATTTTTATCGGTTGGCTGCTTGCAGGATGACTTGATTTTTTTGGTAGTCAGCAAGGATTTTTTGGCCTGGTTTAATTTTTCCTTCAATCATTTGCAGAGCGATTTCATCAACCAGTTTTTCTTCAATTAGCCGGCGAAGCGGTCTGGCTCCATAGACCTCATCATAACCGGCAGTAAGCAGATAGTCTTCTGCCTCGGGGGTAACTTCAAGTTGAATTTCCTGTTTGGCTAATCTTTCTTTTAGCCTTTGCAGTTGGATTTTAACAATTTTTTTCAGGGTTTCTTTGGTTAGCGGTTGATAAACAACGATAGCATCCAGCCGGTTTAAGAATTCTGGCCGGAAAAATTCCTTTAAAATTTGCTGGATTTTTTCCTCTTTTTGTTGAGAAGAAAGATTTTGGCTAAAAATCTCGCTTCCCAAGTTGCTGGTAAGAATAATAATGGTGTTGCGGAAGTTAACAGTTTTTCCCCGGCCATCAGTGAGCCTTCCTTCATCGAGAATTTGCAAAAAAACATTGAAAACCTGGGGGTGGGCTTTTTCTACCTCGTCGAACAAAACAACAGAGTAGGGTCGGCGACGGACAGCCTCGGTTAACTGGCCACCTTCTTCATAACCGATATAACCCGGAGGGGCGCCAATCAATCTGGCTACAGTATGGCTTTCCTGATATTCACTCATATCAATGCGGATAATGGCTTTTTCGTCGTCAAATAAAGCTTCGGCTAGAGCTTTGGCAGTTTCGGTTTTGCCAACGCCAGTGGGACCGAGGAACAAGAATGAACCCAAAGGGCGATTTTCTTCTGCCAGACCAGCCCGAGCGCGACGGACAGCGTTGGCGATTTTTTCCAAGGCTTCATCTTGACCGACAACCCGTTTTTTTAGTTCTTCTTCCAAGTGGGCTAATTTTTCTGATTCACTGCGGAGAAGCTTGCTCACTGGGATGCCTGTCCAGCGGGAGACAACTTTAGCGACATCTTCATCAGTGACTTCTTCATTTAGAAGCCTTTCTTCCGGGGGAATATTTTTCCATTGGGTTTCTAGTTCTTGCAATTTTTTGGTGGCTTGGGGGAGTTTGCCGTAACGGATTTCGGCGGCTTTTTCCAAAAGCACTTCTCTTTCCGCTTTTTCCAACTCGGATTTGAGGCTGTCAATTTCTAAGCGGGCTTTTTGCAGTTCGGAAATAATTTTTCTTTGTTCTTCCCAGTTTTGGGTTAATTTTTGGAGCTTTTGGGTAAGTTCCTCTTTTTCTTTTTCTAAACTTAGTTTTCTGCCTTCAAGACCTTTTTCTTTTTTTAAAGCTTGAAGCTCAATTTCCAGTTGAGTAATTTTGCGTTTAATTTGATCAAGTTCAGTGGGGAGAGAATTAATTTCAATTTTCACCGCAGCTGCGGCTTCGTCAATTAGATCAATGGCTTTGTCAGGTAAAAAGCGATCAGTAATATAACGGCGGGAAAGTTCAACCGCCGCAATAAGAGCGTCATCCGCAATTTTAATTCCATGGTGAATTTCATATTTTTCTTTGATGCCGCGCAGGATGGCAAGGGTGTCTTCGGGGGAAGGCTCGCTAACGAGAACTGGTTGGAAACGACGCTCCAAGGCAGGGTCTTTTTCAATATATTCTCGGTATTCTTTGACAGTGGTAGCGCCAATTGCATGGAGACTCCCTCGAGCGAGTGCTGGTTTTAAAATATTGCCAGCGTCAACCGCGCCTTCTGCCGCGCCGGCGCCTACAATAGTATGGAGCTCGTCAATGAAAAGAATGTATTTTCCTTCTGATTTTTCAATTTCTTCCAGCAGTTTTTTGATTCTTTTTTCAAATTCGCCGCGGTAGGCAGCGCCGGCTAAAAGCCCGGCAAGGTCCAGGGCAATGATTTCTTTGTTTTTCAGGCTGTCGGGGACATCGTTTTTGGCAATTCTTTGGGCTAAACCTTCGACAATGGCAGTTTTTCCCACGCCAGGATCGCCCAACAAAACGGGGTTGTTTTTGGTACGGCGGGAGAGAATTTGCATAACCCGCCGGATTTCCTCATCTCGGCCAATAACCGGGTCAATTTTCCCCGCTTTGGCTTTAGCGGTTAAATTAAGAGTATATTTTTCCAAAACATTTTCTTCTTCTGGCGGTTCGTATTGAATTTGCATGAAATTATTTTACCATTTTTAACAGGGATTGATAAGCAAGAAAAAGTGATTTATGATGGTATTAATGTTTTTTCAGAGTGAAATTTTTTCTCATCTTTTTATTACCCTTGTTTACTTCTTTTTGGTTTCGATTCTGCGTTTTAAACTCGACTGGGGACTTTTAAATTTGTGGTTGGGAGCTTTGGTAGGGACTTTCTTTTTGGATATTGACCATTTTGTTTATTGGTTTATTACTCACCCGGAAGAGGAAGATTCGCAGGAGGCAAAAGAAATTGTGTCGGCATTTGGAGGCATTAAGGGAGTAGTGGGGAAAATAAAAAAACTTTTTTTCTTGGTACAAAAAGTTCATAACTCTCACAATCGTTTAATTTTGCATTCGGTAATTGGACAAGTAATTTTATTTGTTTTGACTGTTTTTGTTATAACTTCTGGAGGTAGCATTTTTGGCTCGGCTTTTGTTATGGCAATTAATTTACACTTGCTCAAAGATGAGTGGACAGATTATTTAATAAAAAACAAAGCACATTTAGCTGATTGGCTTTTCTGGCAAGTAAGAGAACCAAGATTGAAAGAATATTTAGGGGAGTATTTGGTGGCAGCGAGTTTAATATTTTTAGGATTAACCGGACTTTTGGTTAGAGGGGGATAGCGGACTTAAAGGATGTTTAAGGAGAACTAAAGGAGAAAATGGGAAAGGTGATAAATGTTGTCAAGGCAACTGGCGAAATAGAACCTTTTTCTGAAGAGAAAGTGATTTCTTCTTTGGTAAAAGCAGGGGCTTCTTTAGACGTGGCTAAAGAAATTATAGGGCAGGTAAAACCAAACCTCTATCAAAATATTCCCACTTTTGAAATATATTCCAAAGTAATGAGTTTGCTTAGGAAGAGACAGATTAACTTAGCAGAAAAATACAATTTGAAAAAAGCAATTATGGATTTAGGGCCAACGGGTTATCCTTTTGAACAATTTGTCGCTCGGGTTTTGGAAACTCAGGGAGCAAAAGTAGAGACAAACAGGATTATTCAGGGCAAATGTGTTGCTCACGAGATCGATGTTATTGCCCAAAACGAGGAAAGATCTATGATTGAGTGTAAATTTCATGCCATTCCCGGCGGTCGGACGGATATTAAGGTGGCACTTTACACTTACGCCAGATTTTTGGATATTAAACACCAGGGATTTGATGTTCCTTGGTTGATTACCAATACCAAGGTGACAGGCGAGGTAAAAGCGTATGCTTTGTGCGTGGGAATGAAAGTAACGGCTTGGGATTATCCGGAAGGAGAAGGTTTAAACGAGATGATTGACAAAAGCGGACTTTATCCAGTGACTGCTTCTACGCGCTTGTCGGAAAAAGAAAAAAAGCAATTGGTGGAAAAGGGAATTGTGTTTATGAGGGATATTTAAGATATTAGAAATTAGATATTAGAAATTGGAAATTGGAAATTGGATTTAGGGTTGGAGGGTGGCTTTGGTTTCTTGACTTTGGTTTTTGCCCAGGTTGGCAAAGGAGAGGGAAAAGCTTGCCAGATTAATTTTTCCTCTTGACAGAGTTTATCATCTACTGTATTATGAATCAATACCCCCTATGGGGGGGTAGAAAAATGAACAAAGCCAAAAAGGACATTATTAACCGCTTAAGTTATCTTGAAGGACACTCTCGGGCAATAAAAAAAATGGTTGAGGAAGGTAGATATTGTATTGAGATTATTCATCAGATTGAAGCGGTAGAAGCGGCTTTAAGGAAAGTTAAAGAAAAAATTTTAGAAAACCATTTGGATGTTTGTGTGACTACCGCGATCAAGGGAAAAGATGAAAAAAGAAGAAGGGAAGTTATTAAGGAGTTAATGGAGGTTTACAAAAAAAGTAGTCATTTAGAACCTCAATAAAATGAGGTAAAACGAAAAAGTGAGAAAATAGATTGTTGCTTTTTAAAGAGGAGAAAATTAATTATACTAGTTAAAATTAAGGAGGAAGAAAATGGAAAAACAGTTGACTGACCAAAATTTTGCAGAGGAAGTTTTAAAGTCGGAAATACCAGTTTTGGTGGATTTTTTTGCAATTTGGTGCGGGCCTTGTCAGATGATGGCGCCGGTAGTGGAGGAGATTGCCCAAGAAATGGAGGGAAAAGTTAAAGTGGGGAAAATGAATGTTGACGAAAATCCGGTGACCGCAGAAAAGTATGGAATTATGAGTATTCCGACTTTAATTTTGTTTAAAAATGGGGAAGCAGTTAAAACTTTGGTGGGATTTAGAGGGAAAGAAGAGATATTAAGAGAAATTGCCGAATAATGGTTATAAAAATTATAAAGATTATCAATGACAAATAAGCTATATGATGTTTTAATTGTCGGTTCTGGGCCGGCAGGTCTAACCGCCTCGATTTATGCTTCAAGGTATAAGTTGAGCAATTTGGTTACAGGAGTACTTCCTGGGGGAACAATTACTTATGCCCACGAGGTAGAGAATTTTCCGGGTTTGCCGGGAGTTTCCGGACTGGAGTTAGGCCAAAAGATGTTGGAGCATGCCAAGAGTTTGGGAGGAGAATTTTTGGGAGAGAAAGTAGTGGAGGTAGCGAAAGCGCAAAGCGAAGAAGGTGAGGGCTTTAAAGTTGTTACCAGTGGAGGAAAGGAATTTTTGGCAAAAACATTGATTGTTGCCACTGGGACAGAAAGAAGAAAGCTGGGCGTGCCGGGAGAAGAGGAATTTTTAGGCAAGGGAGTTTCTTATTGCGTTACTTGCGACGCAAATTTTTATAAAGATAAAGTTGTGGCTTTGGTGGGCGGGAGTAATGCTGCTTGTTCTGGGGCAGTCCATTTGGCAAAAATTTGTCAAAAGGTTTATTTAATTTATCGTCGTTCAAGCTTGCGGGCAGAGCCGGTTTGGGTGGAGGAGGTAAAAAGAAATCCTAAAATTGAGGTCATTTATGAGACAAATCTTGTCAAAATTGAGGGTGATTTGAAGGTGAGAAGAGTAGTTTTGGACAAACCATATCAAGGAAGAGAGGAGCTTGAGGTTGAGGGAGTTTTTGTGGAGATTGGGGGGGTACCCTCTTCAGAGTTAGCGGAAAAGTTGGAGATAGAATTGGATGAAGAGGGATATATTAAGGTTAATGAGCTAATGAAAACAAATATCCCGGGAGTTTTCGCGGCGGGAGATGTGACCGACAAAAGCAAGGTCTTAGCACAGGCAATTGTTGCCTGCGGTCAAGGGGCAATAGCGGCAAATTCTGTTTTTGAATATTTGAAGGGAAGCAAATGATAGCTGGTCGCTGACGGAAAATTTTTTAGTCCGCGATTCTCTGCGCGAAGCAAAGCTAGTTTTGCGAACAGTTATTGGCGCTCGCAGGAGAAAACTGCGAAAATTTTCATTATCTTTTTTGTTATCATTTTGACTATGGAAAATCCTTTTTTAAACGCTCAAGAACAATTAGAAAAAGTAGCAAAATATTTAGATATTTCTGCGGATTTCTTGGAAGTTTTGAAGGTTCCTCAAAAAGTCTTGGAGGTTAATATTCCGGTGAAAATGGACAACGGAAAGATTCGGGTTTTTAAGGGTTTCCGTTCCCAGCATAATAATGCTTTGGGTCCGTATAAAGGGGGAATTAGGTTTCATCCGGGAGTAACTAAAGAGGAAGTGATGGCTTTATCAATTTGGATGACTTGGAAGTGCGGCGTAGCGGGAATTCCTTTTGGTGGAGGAAAAGGGGGAGTAATAGTGGACCCTAAGGAGTTATCTGAAGGAGAGTTGGAAAGATTGAGCCGAGGTTATGTTCGAGCAATTGCGCCGGTGATTGGGGCAAGGGTAGATGTGCCAGCGCCGGATGTGGGAACAAATGGAAAAATAATGGAGTGGATGGTGGAGGAATATAAGAAGATTTATAACAATGATAAAAATTATAAGATTTATAAAGATAATGAGATTTTGGCGACATTTACTGGCAAACCAGTGGAATTGGGAGGAAGTTTGGGCAGAGAGCAGGCAACGGGAAGAGGTGGGGTATATGTTTTGCAAGCACTGCTTGATAAATTAAATCCGAAATCCAAATATCGAACTCCGAAACAATATCAAAATTCAAATGACAAAAATTCAAAACAAGATTTCGAATTTCCTGCTTCGAATTTCGTGCTTCCGCAACCCGTTAGGATTGCGGTGCAAGGGATTGGGAATGTGGGGTATTGGTTTGCAAAGATTGCCCAAGAGGCAGGATTTGAGATAGTGGCGATTTCGGATAGCAAGGGAGCGATTATGGGGAAGATTGAGGATGTCAAGGCAGTTAAGGAGTATAAAGAGAAAACGGGAAGTGTAGTTGGTTTTCCGGGGACCAAGCCAATCACTAGTCATGAGTTGTTAACCACCGATTGCGATGTTTTAGTGCCAGCAGCTTTGGAAAATGTAATAACAGCAGAAAATGCGGATAAAATAAAAGCAAAAATTATTGTTGAGATGGCGAATGGGCCGACGACTCCCGAGGCAGATGAAATTTTAAATAAAAAGGGAGTTATTATTGTCCCAGATGTTTTGGCAAATTCTGGTGGGGTGACTGTTTCTGCTTTTGAATGGGAGCAAAATATGAAAGGTGAGAAGTGGGACGAGAGAAGGGTGAACGAGAGATTAGAAAAAACCATTACAGAAGCATTTGAAAAAGTGTGGAAAATTAAAGAAGAGAAAAACGTTGACTTGCGGCAATCGGCCTATATCTTGGCAGTTGACAAAGTAGCGAAAGCAATGCTAAAGTAACAACTATTATGGCAAAAGTAATAGTTGACCAAATTAAATGTATCGGTTGTGGGCTTTGTGTCTCAATTGCTGAAAAAGTTTTTAAGATCGGTAATCAAGGGAAAGCAGAGGCAATTGGTGATTGTCAAGGAGATGAAGAGTGTGAGGCGCAGGTGAAAGAGGCAATAGAGAGCTGTCCTGTTCAAGCAATCAGTCAAAAAGAGTAATTTATGAACAAGAGATCTTTAACTTTGATAATTTTCCTTTCATTGGTCGCTGCTTTTTTAGGCGGTTCGCTGGCAGCACAAATTAAATACTCCAAGGAAGCAGATAAATCAGTGGCTCAAGCTAATCCAACTCAACCGCCAGTGCCGACCCAACCTCCTTTTGCGCCAAAAACCAAAAGCGCCAAACCAGAAGTAAAATTCTTTGTAATGGCATTTTGTCCTTATGGTAATCAGGCAGAGGCGGGATTGGAACCGGTTTATCAGCTTTTGAAAGATAAAGTAACTTGGGTACCTCAATATATTATTAGCGATAAAAAGACTTCTTGTGAGCAAAGTTGTCCTTATCGAGTTTATAATGATCAGGCAAAGAGCCAATGCGAAGCGGCAGTAAAAAATAATCAGGTGAAAGATATGGATACCTGCAAGAGATACTTTCCTTATTCTTCGACTGAAGAATGTTTGCAAAAAGAATGCGCTGGCTTAAAAGCAGGTGAATATGAATCACTTCATGGTCCTCAAGAGTTGAGTGAGGATATAAGAGAAATTGCGGCCTATAACCTGTCAATTGGATCTGGCTCTTCTGTCTTGGGAGCAAAATCCGGAGAGGGAATTTTAAGCAAATGGTGGAAATTTATTTCTTTGGTAAACGAAAAATGTAATCCTGATAATGCTGACACTTGTTGGAAAGATCAGGCAATTGCGGCCGGTTTTGATGCTGGCCAAATTTCCCAGACAGAAAAGACACAGAAGTTAGATTTTATTAAACAACAAATTGCCGAAACGACTAAATATCAAGTTTCCAGCTCTCCAACAGTTTATATCAATGACACCCTGTATAATGGTGGCCGTTCCCCCGAGGATTACAAGAAGGCAATTTGTTCCGCCTTTGAGAATCCCCCGGCAGAATGTAGTCAAACCTTAGGACAACAAAGTACAAATACCAGCGGAGGCTGTAACTAGTAGTATAAAGGAGAAAATGAGAACCAAAGTTTTACCAATAATAGTATTAGTTTTGGTTTTAGCCGCAGGAGCAGCAGGATTTTTTTGGACAAAAAACAAAATTACTAAAGGGAAGGCTGAGGTTAAAGGTGAGGCAACCTCGGAGCCAACACCGGTTCCTTCTGTCCAGCCAACGCCCAATTACCCAGTGGTGATTGGCAATTTTTTGGTAACTGAAAAAGAGATTTGCGTTCAAGAAGGCAAGCCTTCGGTCTATTTCTTCGGTTCAAGTTCTTGTCCTCATTGTATGTGGGAAAAGCCGATAATTGAGAAAGTTGCTAAAGAATTTGCTGGCAAAATTGATTTTCATGAGAATATTGATAATCAAACAAATATGGATGTTTTTCAAAAATATTCCAACATTAATCCTGGTTATGTTCCTTTTTTGGTTTTTGGTTGTAAGTATGCGCGTGTCGGTTCAGGAGAAAGTTTAGGCAAAGATGAAGCCGAATCAAAAAAACTCGAAGAAGAAACCTTGACCGTGATATTGTGTAAGTTGACTGAAGGAAAACCAGAGACTGTTTGCGCTCCAGTGAAAGATAAAACTTCAGCAGTTAATTAGTTTGATCGCAAGCTTGCTCATTGGGCTAATTTTCTTCAATTTATGATAAAATAGCCTCGTGATTAAACTTAACGCTAAACAGCTTCGAGAATACCCGGGAAACAAAGGGAATCAGAAAGACAAGGGAGACAAGATAAAAAAGAACCCAATATATATTGTATTGGATAATGTTTTGGATACCTATAATATTGGGGCGATTTTTCGATTGGCAGATGCTGTAGCGGCGGAAGAGGTGATTATTACCGGGCAAGCTGAAGTACCTCCAAATACAAGGATTAAAAAAGCTTCAATCAATACAACGGAGTGGGTAAAATGGAGATATGAGGGTAAAGCGCTTGAGGCGCTTAAGAAGCTTAAGGACGAAGTGAAGGATTTGCGGGTTGTAGGGGTGGAACAAGACGAGAGAAGTATTCCTTATACGGAAATGAAATGGGAATTTCCGGTAGCAGTGGTAGTGGGAAATGAAACATATGGAGTGTCAAAAGAAGTATTGGATATTTGCGATGCGATCGTCGAACTGCCAATGTTTGGAGTTAACAAATCACTCAATGTAATGGTGAGCCTCGGGATAATTTTATACAAATTGTTGGCAGGAGCTTGTCCTGAGCTTGCCGAAGGATAATGGTGAGTTTGGGAATAGTTTTGTATAAAATTTTGGAATATCTTAAGGCTAAGTAATAGTAAAAATCCCGGATCGCCAATTCAAACCGATACCATATCGGTTAAAAAGTTACAAATTTGCCAGATTGACTTTGAAGGGGTTTTTTGTTAAGATATTTTTAGTTATGTAGAAGACATTGCCAAAAGTTTTGGGACAAACCCGCTTTTGGCGGGTTTTTTAGTTCTTTGACAATCAAATAGTGGTAGGAATTTAATAAAATTGAAGTTTGTTGATTTTTTTGTCCGCCTGACCTTAGCATTCGCCTTACCTACTATTCGTAGCGCGGCTCATGCTGCGGTCTTAGTCGGACTGCAAAAAATTGACAGAGTCAATTTTTTTTGAGAATTTGATCCTGGTTCAGGATGAACGCTGGCGGTGTGCCTAAGGCATGCAAGTCGAGCGGTCCGATGGATCCCGCAAGGGGTTCATCGGACAGCGGCGAACGGGTGAGTAACGCGTAGGAACGTACCTCTTAGCGGGGCATAGCTTTCCGAAAGGAAAGGTAATTCCCCATAGTGTCCGATGAAAATCGGACTAAAGGTTGTAACTAGCCACTGAGAGAGCGGCCTGCGTCCTATCAGCTTGTTGGTAGGGTAATGGCCTACCAAGGCAATGACAGGTAGCTGGACTGAGAGGTCGGTCAGCCACAAGGGAACTGAGACACGGTCCCTACATCTACGGATGGCAGCAACTAGGAATATTGCACAATGGACGAAAGTCTGATGCAGCGACACCGCGTGGAGGATGAAGGTTTTCGGATTGTAAACTCCTTTTGTTTCGCATAATGCGGAACGAATAAACTTCTGCTAACTACGTGCCAGAAGCCTCGGTAATACGTGGGAAGTAAGCGTTATCCGGATTTATTGGGCGTAAAGCGTTTCGTAGGCGGACTGCCGCATCTTGCTTCAAAGACTCCGGCTCAACCGGAGAAAGGGGCAAGAGATGGGCAGACTGGAGTTAAATCGGGGATGTTAGAATTCATGGTGGAGCAGTGAAATGCGTTGATATCATGAAGAATACCAAGGGCGAAGGCGAACATCTAGGTTTATACTGACGCTGAGGAACGAAAGCTAGGGGAGCGAAAGGGATTAGAGACCCCTGTAGTCCTAGCCGTAAACGATGCCTGCTAGCTGGTGGTCCCGACGTTAAGTCGGGACCGGTAGCGTAAGCTAACGCGTTAAGCAGGCCGCCTGGGGAGTACGGCCGCAAGGTTGAAACTCAAAGGAATTGACGGGGACTCGCACAACCAGTGGAGCATGTGGTTTAATTCGATACAAAGCGAAGGACCTTACCCGGGCTTGACATCCCACCGTTTTATCCTGGTGGAAACATCGGGAGATCCGCAAGGAAGGTGGGACAGCTACTGCATGGCTGTCGTCAGCTCTAGGCGTGAGCTGTAGGCTTAAGTGCCTCATAGAGCGCAACCCCTGTCTGGTGTTAAATATTCACCAGAGACCGCCTCCACTCTTTTGAACTTTACAGTTTAAGAGAAATTCCAATTTCCAAGCACCAAATTCCAAACATTTTTGTAGTTGTGAACATTTGAAATTTAGTAATTGAAATTTGTTTGGTATTTGGAATTTGAGTTTTTGGATTTTCTTAAACTCGTAAAGTTTAAGAGTGTGGGGGAGGAAGGAGGGGATGAAGTCAAGTCAGCACGGTGCTTATGTCCGGGGCCACACACATCCTACAATGGCGAAGAACAACGAGCTTGGCGAGACGGTAACGTTAAGCGAATCTCTGAAATTTCGCCTCAGTTCAGATTGAGGGCTGCAACTCGCCCTCATGAAGTCGGAATTGGTAGTAATCGCGGATCAGCAGGCCGCGGTGAATACGTTCTCGAGTCTTATACACACTGCCCGTCAAATCAACAAAGTCGGGGGCACCTGAAGTTCCGCCTATGGCGGGATGAAGGTGAACTCGGCGATGGGGGTTAAGTCGTAAAATTG
>Ga0078972_1004373_pt1 | contig 38955 bp, 40 predicted proteins | sample YelNatPaOPGAMG01_FD_67568 | JGI IMG/M metagenome (GOLD analysis project Ga0078972, IMG submission 67568) | Hot spring thermophilic microbial communities from Obsidian Pool, Yellowstone National Park, USA - OP-RAMG-01 (SPADES assembly) (version 2) | ecosystem: Environmental > Aquatic > Thermal...
AGGAAGAAAATCATGGGCTGAAATTAGATTTGGGGTGTGAAAAATGAAAAATTATTTGTTTATAGCAACATTTTTTCTCATTTTTTCTTTTATAATTCAATCAGCTTATACATGGCCCTCTGGCTGGCTGTACAGAAGAGCGATAACAATAAATAACACCCAAAATTCTGATAATTTAGCAGATTATCAAGTAAATGTTACCATAAATACCTTAAACTTAATTTCAGCAGGAAAAATGCGTTCAGACTGTGGAGATATAAGATTTATTGACTCAGATGATCAGACACAGTTGAGTTATTGGATTGAATCTGGATGTAATTCTGCTTCAACAAGAATTTGGGTAAAAGTTCCTTCAATTCCAGCAAGCTCAACAAAAACAATTTATTTGTATTATGGGAATCCAAGTGCAACAAGCCAGAGCAACGGGACAAATACTTTTGATTTCTTCGATGATTTTAGTGGAGACTTGAGCAAATGGGTGCAGAGAAGTGGCACATGGTCAATCAGTAATGGAGTTCTTGTCAGCCCTAGCACTGGTTCAGGCCAACAGATAGTCACCGCAAATTTTGCAATCCTGAATGCAAGGATAAGGGCCAGTTACAGACTTGTACAAGGTCCCGATACCGGTGGTATTAATAATTACTGTGTTTTGGCAAGGACGCCCGATTCTTCTAATTATTATTGGCAGTCAGATTGGTATACGGGAAATAGCCATAGGATAGACAAGGCGGTTGCGGGGCAGGGTACTCTTTTAACTTACACACTAAGATATGGCGATACGAATTGGCATGTCTCAGAGTTCTTGCTTAATGGCTCAATCTTAAATGCTTCTATTGATGGAAAATACAAGATATCTGCAATTGATTCAAGCCTTTCAAATGCAGCTGCGGTTGGATTCTCGAGCTGCGGTGGCCAGGTTGCAGACTCTCCTTTCTACGTTGACTGGGTTTTTGTGGGAAAATACACTTCTCCAGAACCAACAACAAGCGTTGGAAGTGAAGAAATAAACCAACCTCCAACTTTATCTTACGTGTGGGAATCACCCACAGACCCAGCAACATATTCTCCAGGAGCAACTTATCGTTTTAATATAACAGCTTGTGACATAAACGGAGCAGTTGACATTTCAACAGTTTTATTCGAGTGGAATGGTGGAGCAAATCTCACTGTTACTAACTATGTTGCTCACAATTCAACTTGTAGGAATTACACAACAACCAAAACAGATTTAGCAGCAGGCACCTACAACTACAAATGGTACGTCAACGACACTCAAAACAAATGGGCTTCTTTGAGCGATAATTATACTGTTAATCAGAGTACTAACCCAATCGACATTTATCTAACCAATTCCACAGGCACTTACAAGAATCAAAACATAACAGTAATTATTGGCCAGCAAACAACAGTAAATGTTACCGCTGTTTATCCAAATTCCGGAACAGTTGCCTTATATGAAGATGGAAATCCTGTTTCAAACCCAAGAACTACAACTTTGCCTTTGGGTGAACACAGCTACAAGGGAAACATATCAGGAAATACCAACTATACTGCTAATGCAACCGGTGCTACATATTACATAAAGGTCATAGACATAACTCCACCAACCTACTCTCTTAACTCAACCAACTCAACAATTGCAGGAACAGCAGTAAGCCACAACCTATATTGGCAGGACGATGTTGGCTTATCTGGCTTTATATTCAGCTTCGATAACTGTACCGGTAACTTAATAAACGATTCTTGGACTAGGCTTGATGAAGATTTTCCAAGCGGTAACTCGAGCACAGTTTCCGTTACCACCAACTCTTATTATAATGTCTTTGCCGGAGATTATGCTCTGAATATGTCAAAACTGTATGGTGGGGAAAGAGGTATATATACTTTTGGAGAAAGTGAACTGATAGGAGGAGATGGAAGTGCAAATGCAATAAGGAGATGGAATAATATGTATTTTTATAATAGTTCTGGTCAGGCTTTTAGCACAAGCTTGAACACTACAAACTCTACTGTGGTTGAATCTGGGCCTGTAAGAGTTCTTATAAATTATTGGAATTATTCTTCAGGTTACGGAGATTTCTCTGATTGCGGAGCAAATGTGTGTACTGGGTGGGAAGAGTTTTCTGCTTTTTATCCAGACAGATATTTCACTTATTTGACCATGCTTGGAAACTATACTGGCTTTAGATTTGGTGGAGGCGGGACATATTTCACTAATTTTTATTATTTAGATAATACACTCTGGGGAGCTGGAGTATTTACCGAGAACAACAATTTGTATAATACCTATGATTTTGGTTTAGTTGCTAAAGGACAAATCATAGTACCAAGTATAGCTGCTAAGTATTACATAATTTTTTATGACAATGATACTACAAACAGGACAGCTGTATGGGTGATTCTGAACTACACAAACTGGAATGGAGACCAAATTGTTTATGACAATACAGGTGGTAGTAGGAGTACTGCAAGAGTTCAATCTGGCAATAGCCAGAGCAATCCTGGTAGTTATCCAAATGTTAGCATTAGCTGGATGTGGATGTTTGGCAGGAATGGCAACATAACAATAAACAACGAGAGTTCAACTTCAATTCACAATTCAGCCTATGTGGAAAGAATAAAGGATGTTCAAAATCCAGCTTCTATATCATCAATAACTGGAAGTTTTCTCGGCTTTGAGAGAAAGTTTGGTACATACAACTTTACAGCTTCTTCAAACAAAGTAGACTTCAACTTCACAACCGGCAGCTACAACAGAACTAATCCTGTTTTCCAGATAAAGGATTTGAGCAACATAGATTTAGTGAAGGAGCATGTCTGGTGGAGGAATGTGACTTCTGGGCAAGGTGTTTGGAAGAAGTTAAGCAGTGCTGACAACAATTTCTTGCTGCAAGAAGGGAATTCAACCTACTTTGGCTACAATTACATCCTAATTCTTATGAACACAACTTTGAATGCTAACACAAAACACGAATTCTGGATTTCTAACAGTTCTGATCCAATAGTTGGAGCTTGGTCTAACGTGACTAAAGTAATTAATTCTACTATTGGTTGTACTATCAGATGGTGTATTTATGTTAATGATACTTCAAATAACTGGAACTCAAGCTGCGAAGAGCCATTCACCTATAAAACAAAAGGTTTAAATTGTGAAGCAGGCGGCCCTTACTCTCTTGACTCAAAAATCCTTGTAGCAGGAAATGTTTTTGGTGAGACAAGCAATGAAACCAATGTAACGATAAACATAACCAAATCAGGAAGTTTGATAGCTTCTCAAACCACAACTTCTGATTCTTCTGGTATCTATTATTCAATTTTCAACCAATATCTTGATGTTGGAAAATATACTGTGAATGTTTTTGCAAACAGTTCAAGTAGCGAGTTCTTTTGCTCTGACGAATTTGAAGTTACTTCAGCTGAAGCAAGGAAAGAATGTTTACAAAAAACCATTTCAATAGAAGGCAAAGCTATAGACACTTCTGGCAATCCCATAAATTCAGGCAAAGCTTTCATCTCGGCAGAAGGCATAACCACAACAAACTCTACAAACTTTTCAAATGGTGAATTTCAAGCTTTCCTCACTGCTTGTTTTTATCCTGGGGAAAGATACCTAGTGCAACTTACAATTATTGACGATAAAGGTAAAAAAGGAACAAAGTATTTTTACTATTTGGCAACATGAGAATATTTAAGTGAAATTTAAATAATAATTAAAAGGTGAGAGCTTGGCTGAAATAGCTGTTTGGGCTGAAAAATACAGGCCACAAAAGCTTTCAGAAGTGATAAATCAAAAGCATGTTGTCGAGAGGATAAAGGCTTTCGTGAAAGAGAAGAATATACCTAACATGCTTTTTGCAGGCCCGGCGGGCACCGGTAAAACGAGCCTTTCCCTGGCAATCGCCCATGAACTTTACGGTAAAGAATGGAGGCAAAATGTTTTGGAAAAAAATGCGAGCGACGAAAGAGGCATAGATGTGATAAGAGGGGCAATCAAAGATTTTGCTAGGACAAAGGCCATAGGTGAAGTTCCTTACAAGCTTGTGATTCTTGATGAAGCAGACGCACTCACACCAGAGGCACAACAAGCCTTAAGAAGAACAATGGAAAATTTCACTTCTGTCACAAGATTCATCCTGATTTGTGTCTCTCCAGACACAAAAATTATTCTTCCAGATGAGAGAGAAATTATAATTGACAAATTTCAGAAATATTTAGGACAAGAAATCATCAGTATTGATGCTAAGACATTTTCTTTTAAAGAAGATTTGGCAATTAATTATATCAGCTTGAATCCCAAAATTTTAAGGAAAAAAAGTTTGAGACTAATTACAGAGACAGGTAGAGAACTTAAGGCAACCGAGGATCATTTGATTTTAACAAAGGAAGGTTGGAAAAAAGTCGGAGATATAAAGGCTGGAGACTTTGTTGCAATATTTCCACATTTAGAAGGAACCGGAGTTGAGTTTAACGACGGATTAATTATTGATGAAGAAGAATTTAAAGAATTTTTAAAAGAATATGAAATAAGAAAGGGTAAACTACCGATTGGTGTAGCAAAGAAATTTGAAGAATTAACAACATTCGATAAAGAGCAAATTAGAGAAAATGTAGTTTGGCTATATAACAATTTTATCTTAAATAATAAGGGTTTGACAAAAAGAGAGATGGATATTTACAAAATAATCTCAAAATCGCCTCTAATTTCACGCTTTGAAATTCAGAAAGCTATAGGTTTGAGCAGGCAGCGAGTCGTTCAATTGCTCAAAAATCTAGAGAAAAAAGGATATGTTAAAAGGGTTGTTGATGAAAAAAATTCTAAAATACATCGTTTCCTTTCGTTAAAAAAAGGTGCTATTATTTTAAGAAATAAGATGGATATAAAGCATTTTATAGAAAAGTTTTTCGATATTTCAATTTCTTACTCTACTATTAAAAACCTTCTCAAAAACGGGAAAGTAAGAGGTATATCAACAAGAATCATTTCAGATCTTAAGTCGAAAGGTCTTTTACCTCTTAAATATTCTAATCCAAAGATAGGGGCTATTGCCAGATTGACCGGATTTTTGTTCGGTGATGGTCATCTAGCGATGGAAGAAGGCCTTTTGAATTTTACTGGCAACGAGCAAGTGTTGAAGAAGGTACAAGATGATTTAATTCTTCTTGGTTATAAACCCCAAAAGATAAAATCACAATTCATTAAAACTAAAGATTTAAAGGGTAGAACTATTGCAGGTACTACAACTTTCTTTAACTTATCTTCAGTATCCTTGTGGAATTTCTTTATTTATTTAGGAATTCCGAAAGGTGATAAGTGTAAACAATCTTATGATGTTCCAGAGTGGGTGAGAAGAGGAACGAGATTAGTGAAAAGGGAATTCTTAAGAGCATTTTTTGATTCTGAAATGACTACTCCTCGCGTAAAAAAACATAATTTTGAAGCCTTATGGTTTGTTCAACATAAGACAAAAGAGCATCTTCAAGGTGGTGTGAAATTTGTCGAGCAAATAAAAAATTTGCTAAAAGAGTTTGAAGTTGAAACATCTAAAATAAAAGTGGTGCCTACAGGCTATAAAAGGAAGACGGGAGAAAAAATGATGAGCATTCTTTTTGTTCTTAAAGCTTCGAATGAAAACCTTTCTAAATTTTTTGGAAGAGTGGGATTTTTCTATGATGAAGAAAAAAGAAGGATGATGAGAATTGGTGGAGAATATCTGAGATATAAACAATACCTAGTTGAGAAGAGAAAGGCTATAGCTCAAAAAATTTTAATGGCAATTAGTGAAGGGAGAACTGTGAGCGAAATTGTAAAAGAATTCGGTTGTTCACGCGACTTCGTTTCTGATAGAATTAAAGGTAAAGATGTGGGTACATCTTACAAGCAATTGAAAAGTTTTGAAGAGTGGATAAAAGAAAGGGAAATTAAAAATTCTGAACTGATTTGGAATGAGGTTGAGAGGGTAGAAGAAACAGAATTGGAAAGAGTTATAGACATTACATGTAAAAATTTCCATTCTTTTGTGGCAAATGGCTTCGTATCACACAACTGTAACTACTCAAGTAAGATTATTGAGCCAATTCAATCAAGATGTGCTGTTTTTAGGTTCAAGGCTTTAACCGAAGCTGATGTAAGAAAGTATATTCAAAGGATCGTAGAAGGAGAAAAACTTAAAATCACAGAAGATGGGATTAAGGCGATAATTGAAATATCAGAAGGGGATTTAAGGAAAGTTGCCAATCTCTTGCAAGCTTCTTCAGCTCTTGGAGAAAAAATCACAGAAGATGTGGTTTATGAAGTTGCTTCTCAAGCCAAGCCTACAGACGTGAAGGAAATGCTCGAGCTTGTTTTGAAAGGAAAATTTGAAGATGCAAGGAAGAAATTACAGGACATGCTTTTAAGGCAAGGTTTGTCTGGTAGGGACGTGATCAGAGAAATTCACAAACAAATTTACTCTTTACCATTAACAGAAGAAGCTAAAGTTCAGCTTGTTGAGAAATGTGGTGAATATGAGTTCAGGATATCAGAAGGTGGTGATGATTTAATTCAACTAACTGCTTTACTTGCCCAATTCCTGCTCTTCTCGAAAAAGTGAGTAAATGCCTTTAACAGAAAAATACAAGCCTAATAACCTTGAAGAATTTGTTGACCAGAAAGAAGCTTTAGAAAAATTTTTAGATTGGATAAAAAAATGGAAGCCTGGAAGCAAAGCTTTGCTTTTTTATGGGCCACCAGGCACAGGAAAGACTTGCTTACTTCATGCTTTTTCAAAAGAGAAAAATTTGCAGCTAATAGAAATGAACGCAAGCGATTGGCGCTCAGCTAGTCAAATTGAAGAAGTTTTTGGCCAATCCATGAAACAAGCTTCTCTTTTCTCTAAAGGCAAGATATTTTTAATTGATGAAATTGACGGTCTTGCAGGAAGGGAAGATTTGGGTGGCGTGGGAGCTGTAATAAAAATAATAAAAGAGTCAAGATTTCCTGTGGTCTTAGTCGCAAACAATCCCTATGAGCCTAAACTAAGAGCACTGAGAGAGTATTGTGAGTTGGTTGAATTCAAGAAAATTCCAGTTTTTGACATAGAAAAAAGACTTAAGAAGATTTGTGAAAAAGAGAAGATAAAATATGATGAAGAAGTCTTGAGACAAATCGCAAAAAGGTCAGAAGGAGATTTGAGAGCAGCTATAAATGATTTAGAGACAATTTCAAGCGGAAAAAAAGAAATCAGCTTAGAAGACTTAGAATTTTTGGGATACAGGGAAAGAGAAAAAAACATTTTTGATGCTTTGAAGATGATATTCAAGACAAAAACTGCTTTAGCGGCAAAGCTCTCCATAGCTGAAGTTGATAAAGATCCAGAAGAAATTTTCTGGTGGATAGAAAACAACATAACTAAAGAATACGAAAAACCAGAAGAGATAGCTAAAGCTTTTGATTTGCTGAGCAAAGCAGACCTTTTCAGGAGAAGGGTAACTTTAAGGCAAGACTGGGCTTTTAAAGCTTACATGATTGACTTGATGACCGCTGGCATAGCAATCTCAAAAAAGGAGATGTACCGTAAGTTCACGAAATACCAATATCCAAGCAACATCATGCTTCTTGGTGCCACAAAATTTTCAAGGAAGTCTGGAGGCGAAATTTTATCGAGATTGTCTAAAGAATTGCACGTTTCCCAGAGAAAACTGAAGTTAGAATACTTACCCTTCTTGAAAATAATTCTAAAAGACAAGAGAACTTTGAATGAATTTGCCTCTTCTCTTGGTGTAGAAAAAGAAGACTTAAAATCTTTATGGGAATGATTTTTCTACAAAAAAATTTTTTTTGATTTGAGATGATGGTGAATTTAAAGTTATGTTGAAAGAAACTTTTACAGGAGAAGAAGTGCAATCAATCGTGTAATTCAAGTTTAAGCCTAAAGCTTTTCTTGAAACAAAATCTTCAGCAAATATTTTATATTCTTCCAAATTGTATTTCAAGTCTTCACAATCTTTACTCAAGCTTACAGTTTCATTCACTTTTTCCACTATGTTGTTAAAAATGAAAAATTCTTCCCTCATTGCTATCGAGGAAGTGTCGGTTATAGTGTAAGGCTCAATCCACTGGCTGATAGAAAAAATAGTAACTATTATAGCAAAAGCTGAAAGTAAGAAAAACTGAGCTTTCTTAGAGCTTAACAAATTATACATATCAATAAAATATTAATAAAAACTAAGGATAAATCTTATAAAGGTAAAATGAAAGCTGAAAAAATATGGTTAGGAAAGAGTCTAAATGATTTAGAAGTGGCTACATTTAATTTTAAGTGGAAAAAATTTTATGTTGCTGCATTTTTTGCTCAACAAGCAGCTGAAAAAGCACTTAAAGCCGTTTACATAAAAAATTTTGGAAAATTAATAAAAACACATGACCTTTTTTTAATTGGAAAAAAAAGTCAAACTTCCTTCCCAACTTTTAAAGAAATGTATGCCTTTGACTAGGGCATATGTTGTTACAAGATACCCTGATATAGAAGAGGTAATAAAATGGGCAAAGAAGGAATTGAGGTAATGGAAGAACTAAAGAAATTTAAAAGAAAAATAAAAAAGAAATTTGGAGTAGAGAGGACTATAGTTTTTGGCTCTGCTGCAAGAACAAGATTTAAGAAATTTAACGATATAGATATGATTATTGTTAGTGATTATTTAAGAAAAATTGGTCCATACAAAAACTCCATACTTCTCTATTCTAACTGGAAATTAGATTTACCAATAGATTTCATTTGTTTGAGCAGCAGAGAGTTTAGGAAATTGGCAAAAAGGGTGAGCATTGTTAAAGAAGCTATAGAAAAAGGTATAGAAATCTAGAGCTTAACAAACTGTGCATGTGGCACGCCATCAATTAAAATTACATTTTCCTTAACAATAAAACCATTCTTGCTCGCCAGCTCAACTATATTTTTTCCCATCAAGTTTCCTATAGTAGCTTTATTCAGAAGCTTTATCGCTTTTTCTTCATCTATAAGCTTTCCCCCATAAAACTTTTCACTTATCTCTATCGTTATCTTTCTCTCTTTCATCTTTAGCTTTTTCCCTAAAAGGTCTTCATCACATATAACTACCACTACATCTTTCTTGTCCGTAAACACATTGCACCAAAACATTCAATCACTTTTTCTTAGGCTTTCCACAACCCATTTCAATCCTCCTAAACATTTTCCACAGGATATTTTGCCCCACAAGCTTCGCAAACCAAAAAAGTTATCCTATCTTCTTTCACAAGCTTTGTGTCAGGCTCACCACAAACTTTGCAATAGACAAATTTTTTTATATAAGAATTTAACTTCTCTTGCAACAAGCCGCTTGGTAGCTTCCTTTGAAAGATCAAGCTATTTCCTTCTATTGTTCCAGGTGTCGCCAATTCTTTCAAAAGATATTTTGACAAGTGAGAAGGATTTCTCCTAAGAATGTTGGCTATGGCCAAAAAATTTTTAAATATTGTTTTTGTTCCACTGAATTCAAACTCAACTTCTGGAACAGTAAACCTTTTCTTATCTTCTGCTTTTTTCGGCAATTTCTCCATAGCTTTCTTTAAAAGTTCTTCGTAATTCATGCTCCCACCCTTTTCAAGAATCCTGGCTTAGGCTCAAACAATTCACCAGAAGCCAAAAGCTCATTAACCACATTTTCAATTATCCTTTCAGGCAAATCAACAACTTCAAAGATTTTACTTATTTCCACACCATCACCTTTGTCCATGCTTGCTATTATTTCAAGTATTTTTGGTTTATAATCTATTTCTTTCCCAACTTTTAAATTCGCTCTTACTATGTTCAAGCATTCTTCATCTAAACCGTATTTTTTCTCCACATATTCTTTTAATTCTTCCTCAGACATTTGGTCTATTAAATTCTTTATTTCTTCTGCAACTCTTTTCTTTTCTTTCAAATCTTTCAATATTTCAATTTTTCTTAGAATTTCATGGTTAAAATCTTCTAACTTTCTCACAACTTCTGCAGCTACATAAATTTCTCCATTGTACTCTTTTAACTTGCCAATAAGAAGAACTAAATCACCGTTAGAAATGTTTTTCATAAGTTTTACATCGTTGCCAAAAACCTTTGCTCTTATTGAAGCACTGCCATCATCTAGAGTAAGGCTCCCGTAACTTTCATCTTCTGAGATGAACATGTCAATAACAGTTCCAATAAGGTTTACTCTAGAAATTCTTTCTCCAAAAGGTGTTATCAAATAGCTTGGTTTCATGTCAACTTTGCTGCCATGGAAGAATACACCATTAACTAAATCAAAAATTCTGACCTTCTTTGCAACACTTCTTTTCTTTTCCACGATTAAAATTAGGTGTTAATTTAAATATCTTTTTACATCTTCTGTAAAAATCCTACCTTTGGCTCGAAAAGATCTCCCTTGTTCTTCAATTCATTCAAAATCTTTTCCACGTCAAATTCTTTCAGTCCTCTATCCTTTGCAGCTTTTATCACATCCTCTTTTGGAATTGTGTTTCCCATAGTTTTTGTCAATTCTTCTATAATGTCAAGCACAATCCTGATTTTACCTCTTTCAGAAGCAGTTGTCCTACCTTCAAGCCTATCCACATCAAACCTTCCAGTTTCAGCTTCAAACCCAAACTCTCTGAGTGAAGCTTTCATCAAATTTATTGCCCTTATAGCATCTTCTCTTGTAACAGTATCTCTTAGCTGAACTTTTGCCGAGGCTTCAGCAAGTCTTATCAGAGCTTCATATTGCCTTAAAGTTATTGGCACAGCAGCTTCTTCCGCACCAACCTTTTCTCTTAAACTTACAAAAAAGTTCTTTATCTCTTCACCTGCTTCTTTTGAAAGCTTAGGATGGCAATTCTTTCTTGCATAAGCAATATATTTCTTTAAAAGGTCTGCTTCTATAGCTGGTTTTATTTCTTCTTCGCCATAGTGCCTTGATTTGAGAATATGGTCAGCAACTTTTGCATCAAGCTCAGGATTCGGGATGTCACGCAAAGCAAATTTCAAATCGAACCTTGAGAGCAAAGTTTCAGGAACATCTACTTGTTCTTTTATCGGCAAATAAGGATCAAATCTTCCAAGTTTTGGGTTGCCGCCAGCAAGGATTGAAGTCTGTGCTGGTAAAGTTGCTAATATGCTGGCTTTAGCTATACTTATTGAATTATGGAGAACCAATCCTTCTGAAATAAAAGTCTTAGTTGGTTCTACAGCTACATCATAAACCCATTCATCATCACATTTTACCTTTTCAACATTCACTATACTACACCATCCTATTTCTCCAAATGCGAGTTTCTTTAATTTTTCAACTTTTGGTTCATAATCTAGAAGATTTTCTATTAAATTTAACAATCCTTTTTTGTAAATTTCCAAGTTTATATTTCTTCTCTCCCAATAAGAGATATGTTGGTGAGTTAAACTAAGAGCTTTAGCAACATTCTCTTGAGAGAAAGAAAATTTCTCTCTTATTTTTTTGAGTTGGCATATGTTCTTAGCTTTCCTTATTTCTTTTTTGGCGACTTTCAATTTTTCAATTTTTTTCTCAAATTCTTTTACAAATTCTTTTGCAACCCTTCTTGGAAAATTCCCCTTTTTGTATTGGGTGATAGAATATCCTAAAACTTTACTTTCCTTTATTTTTAACTTTTTAATGATATTAGAAATTTCCTTACCAATATTCGGTATCATGTCTCTCGAGTTACTAGATTTTATTTTGTTTATACATGATCTTAGTCTTGAATTCTTTTGAGGAGAAATAAATCCAATTTCACTAAATTTGATTAGATTTTCTAAACTGTTTACAGTTAGCCTGTAAAATTTCTTATCACTAGGAAGGGTTTCTTCAAAGATATGAGAAGGTATACCAAACCTTAAAAGCAATGTTTGAACTTGTTCACACATATTTCTGTTTGGTGAGACAAAACCAACACGATAATTGGTTACATAACCGTCACATTCAAACATTGCTCTAAGTAATTCTTTAATATTTTTAGCAGAACTTTTCATTAATATTTCTGGAATATTTTTCTTATTGCTACTTTCTATTAAGGTTGAGTCAATAGAGTTCAAATAACGAATAAGAGGCATAGATATTACTCTTGCCATTGGAGCTTTTTCATTTTTTCTTTGAACGTAAGGTTTCAAGCAGAATAGATTACTTACAGTATCACAAAAATCTTTAATGAGAAAATCATTTTTATTTGTGAAGTTTATTCCATTCTTTTTTCCTCTATTGATTTCATAACCTCCATCTGTGAGCAAGTATCCCACAAATCTACTAAATTGTGGATTATCATAAACAGGAAATTCTTTGAAATTCTTTAATAATTTTTTAAAAAGGATAGGTTGAGGTTTTGTTTTAATCGGTAAAATTCTTGGAACTGGTACGAATTGTCCTTTCATCAAATTTTTTGCAGGAACAGTGATTATATCCAGTCCTTGAATTGTCCAAATAGGATGTTCAGGCGTTACAATTAAGACTCTACCATTAGAAAAAGTTATTTTGATTAGCTCTTTCGGTGCTTTATGTCTACTCACTTGTTTTATTTTGGTCTCAAAAATCTTTTCAAAATCTGTAGTGAGAATTTTTAAGTCTTTATCTTCTACATTCAATATCTCACAATTCTTACCTTTTATCGCTTTCTCTCTATTTTTCTCGATTAAGTTGTTAACCAATCTACTAATTTCAATTTCAGTGCCATCTGAAAGCAGAATTCTGGTGTTTTTATGATATGATTGCTGTTCCATCGCTTCATGCAAAGCAATTTGGTCTGTCTTCTCAATTTTTTCAAATTCATCTATACAGTTGTGAACAAAAACCCCATTTGCAACAAAATTATTAGTTTCTGGAACATACAAATCATAAACAAACCCATCGTAATTTTCTTTTTTAATTTCAATTATTTCATCAAGCAAGAAATCCCTTTTAAGCATTTTTTGAATTTTTTCTTTCGTCTCAGCATTTAAGAATTGATCGCATCTTCTAATTATTTTTAATAGCTGATCTCGTGATGGTTGATACTTCAAGTTTCTGTAATCATAAACAATACTTGAGATACCAAGCTTGTTCAGGATAGATGTGTTTATTTGATTTATAATTTCTTTGCAAATTTCTGCTACAATAAAGCTAGGTAGTTTATCAGAAGAACTGGAAACTTTATTTATCCTTTTTGGGATTTCAATTTTAATTTTTTCCGAGTAATTCTTTATTGCATTTTTCAAATTAATTACATCTTTCCTGCCAGTAATTCTAATAATCCCAACTTTGCTTTTACTTTTAACTAATCTCGAATATATGTCAAATCTTCTTAGCGCCAGCATGAAATTTAAATTAACATTTTCTTTATTGCTTAACAAAAATTCTACATGTACAACCTTATACCTCTTTTTTTTCTTGATCGATATACAACCATCAGAATCAAATGTACCAGCAATGAATCCCTTGAGCACATCATCTGGCAAAGATAAAATATTTTCTAAAGATTTACCTACAAGTGCATCGTAAAGAATAACTAAAAGGTTGCTTCCATAATAAATGTTTTTGGCTAGCGACTCGATTCTTCTTCCCTTTAAATTACTTCTTGTTTTAAATTCTCTCGTATGAAGTTTCTCCCCAAAAACTTTCTTCCAGCATCTGACAAAAGCCTTTATATATTTTCCATGTTTGATAGATTGATTTACGGACACACCACCATGCCCTTCTTTTCTTTCTAAATACCCATCACCGAATATAAACCCAAGGATGTAACCAAGTTCTGGAGTTACTTTTGTTATTTTTATTTTTTTGTTACTATTTTTCCTGCCATATTTTAATTGTTTTTTCCTCCACTTGTCTAATATCCCTAAATCTGTTGCAATTTCTTTGAATTTTTTAAGGCTTAGCTGATTACCTCCAGAAAAAACGTGTTTATTGATTCCAAATTTTTTATTGAATTCGGCAATACTTTTATATTTTTCTAAAATTTTCTCTTTTATGAGCTTTTTTTCATTCTTATCTAGACACACCTTCCAGCTATCTGGAATTAAATCAAAAATATAAATATCACTTTTCATGCTTGGTAGCTTCAAAGGAGCAACCACTAAATCTCCTTGAGAAAAGTCTTTTGCTTTTTTCCAAACCAATTTATTTCCATCTATCAATTCATGGTCGGGAGTTAATCTTAAGCTAAAACCAGATTTGAATCTTAGATTCAAGATTTCTCCTGAATATTTTCTCCTTCCTATAAATTTTGAGTTATAAAGATCTGTTTTTAATGAGTTTAGGTCGAATGAAGGCACGATTCCTTTTATATGACTAACATCAATTAAGTTAGGCCCACATTTGGCTTTTTCAAATTTTAAGCTATCGAACAATTTATCAATTTCAACTATTTTTCCATTGACAGGTATGCGGGTTCCTGGACACAAACAAATTAAACTTCTGTTACACATAACCAAAGCTCCAGCTTCAAGAACCCAACCACCCAAAAATTCCTCATCTCTTACTACGGTAGCTGTGTTGTGAATAATCAAACCATTCGCAACAAAAGAATGTTCACCTTCAACGCTAATATCATAAACATACTCATGAGTTTTATTCTTCACGATTTTTATTTCTTTTATCTTGTCCCAAAATATATCTGACTCTGCGAATTTTTTCAATTCTGATGTTGATAGTGTGAAAAATTCTCTTATTATTTCATTGAGGAACTCTCTAGTGGGTTTTTTTGCCCCTTTCTCATAAATATTGCTTCCAAAACCATAGAATTCTCTTAAAGATAGGCCTAATTTTTTTCTAGTTTCTTTGAGTAAATTGCCTATTTCTGGGATTAAATCTAAATTAGAATGGCTTTTCTTGATTTTCTTAATTATCCTGCCCAATTTGTCTGATTTCTCCTTTAAGCCAAAACCAATATTTTCTTTAAATAGTTTTAGATTTTGTTTTCCACTGATTATTAGCCTATATATTTTTCCCGATTTAACAACACGATCTTTAATGATAGAAATTTTTGGTTTTCTAGTTTTCAAGATTGAAATGATGCCAAATCTAAGTAATAGCAATTGTATACCTTTTAAAAATTCTTTACTCGCAGACGACAATTCTACATAGTTTCCTCCTTTACTTTTTCTTTCTATTACAGACCCATCTGTATCAAATAACCCTCTCAAATAAGAAGCAATTAAATTGTTTGGTAAAATAGAAATATCTTCAGTTATCCTTAGATTGTGAGATTTATCACCATCAGGAATACCAAATTTGTTAAGAATAGTGGCAAAAATTTTTGAACGGAATCTGTAATAGGGTATACCATTTGCATCTCTATCAAAGAATGGCTCAATTCCTAGTATATTTTTGCATTTTATCAAGAAATCTTCTAACAGTTTTTCATGAATATTAAAAAACTTTATGTCAAATCCACCATGTGCTGTTTTACTAATGCTACCATCACCTGCTATCAAGCCTATCAAGTACATAACATCTTCCGAAAGACGAAGAGGTAATTTGATTCTATGTCCATGATATTGGGTTAAAATTAATTCTTCTGGTAACAATTCTTCGGTTTTTAAATTGAGGTGAAATGCTATTCTTTCAATTTCATCAATACTAGGCCTACCTCTATTTTTCCAGTTGTAGTAGAAATTATTTTCATCCATATCAACTTTCTTCGAAAATTCTCTAATGCTTCCTTTATTTTTTATCTTCTCGATTATACTCCCAAAAATATCGGAAATATTCAAGATGTGAGCACTTTTATCAATTTTATCTAACAATGAAACTTGTTCAGGATAATGTGTATTTACCTTCAAATTCCTCGGTGTAGGTAAGTACATTCCTTTTTTTAATTCACAGGCTTTTTTCCATAAAATTTTACCGTTTTCAATGATTGGGATAGGATTTTCTAACGTGACTAATATTTCCTTTCCTGTGTAGGTTGTTATTTTGAGCAAATATTCGGGTGCTTTAATTTTCCAATAATTCGTAATTTTTTTTGGTTCTATTTTCAATGTTTTTGTATTGAATGAAAGTACATTTAAAGGAGAAGGCTTCTTGGCTTTAAAAATTCCTTCTCTAATTTCTTCTATACCTTTCTTCATTTCATTTTCAACAAGCTCACCAATTTTCATAACTTTTCCATTTTCTAATTGAACTAAGGTGTCGTATGTTGTACATAATCCTGCTCCAGTTACTCCTTTGCCTGAGACGTATCTTCCGCGGGGAATCAAACCAGCGACAACTTTCATCAAAGCAGACTTAGCGGTCGAAGGATCGCCAACTAACAAGATATGGATTTCGCCTCTCACCCTTGATTTATCTTTCTGGACATGAGTCTCACCACCAAACAACTGCAAGGCAATAGCTTCTTTTATTTCATCAAGCCCATACAAGCTTGGGGCAATAGAAGCAACAAGCTTGGAATAAATTTCAGGATCTCTAGCAAGCTCTAAAATTTTTTTCTCATCTTCTGGAGTTATTTCAAGTTCTTCCCACTCAACTTCTACACTTTCAACAGAATTCGCATCGATATAAATTTCCAATTGTCTTGACCTTGTCCCTTTAACCCTTCTTGGTATTTGTTTCAAAATGCCTACAACCTTTATCCTGTTCCCTGGATCTGTTTTGTTCTGCATTTTTGGTGAAGTTAAATCTTCTTTCAAGAACACCATTATTTCAGAAGGTCTTTCTCCACTCGTGATTTCAAAAGGCTCTTCAATTGTTATCCATCTTGCATCGTAAAGCTTTTGATCAACAAACTTGAAGTTTTTCCTGTTTCCACATTCACACTCATTCGGCGGCCTTATGAATCTTTCTGTTTGAATCACAGTTATTTTGGCCCCACATTCTGGGCACTGAAAAATTGCTTCCGAAACTTCTGGTCTTATTTCACTCGCCCTCTTAACCATCCCATCAACAGATATAAGCTTACCAATATGCTCAGCTCTTATGTTCCTTATCCTTATCTGTTTTTCTTCAGGAAGATTAAAGACCCTTATCCTGAGGTTCACACTTCCAGGCAAATCTATCTGTTTAAGAGAATCTTCTGCTGCTGCCAAGACTTCTTCCGGACTTTCAAGCAAGTAATCAGCAAGCTCAGGATTGAACTTATCTAAAACTGAAAAGTCTATGAGTAAAGATTTTTTACCTTCGCTTGCAGCTGAAACTAAATCGTTGTAGTAATATTCTTTCAAAAATTCAGCAAACTTTTCAACTATTTCTTCCCTTTCCATGACAATTATTTCTACGTACTTATTAATTTTAAGGTTTTTGGAATGGTGAAAAAAGTAAAAAATGAGGTAAAGTGTTCGCACTTTACTTTTCTTTTATTATTGCTTTTATCTCTCTCAGCTTCTTGTAAACCTTGTTCAAGGCAGTTTTCACATCTTTCACACTTCTTCCACCAGTGCAAACTATTTTTCCAGAGCCAAACAACAAGAAGGCCACTTTAGGCTCATTCATCCTGTAAACAAGTCCAGGAAACTGCTCAGGCTCATACTCTGAATTTTCAAGGTTCAAGGCTATTGTGTCCAAGTTTAAATTCCCTTCAATTTTTGCGGAAGCCACTATGTTCTCAACTTGAATCTTAAAGCTTTTTGGGACTTGCACACCAACACTCTTAATCACAGAAATTACTTTTTTGAAAACTGTGTTGACATCTTCTATGCTCCTTGCCCCAGTGCAAACTATTTTTCCAGAGCCAAAGATCAGAGCCGCTGCCTTTGGCTTATCCATGCGATAAACAAGTCCAGGAAACTGCTCAGGCTCATATTCCATGCCTTCGAGCTTTGAAACTATTTTTTCTAGAGGTACTTCAACATTCAAAGAAGCTGAAGCCACTATATTCTCAATTTTTATCTTAAAATCTGACATGTTATCACTAACTATATTTATTTCTTGCTAAAAGTATTTAAAGGGTTAATTTAAATAAAAAGCTTTCGTTATTTTTATTATGATAGACATTCTTCTTTCTTTCCTCAAAGAATATGGTCTTGCTGCTCTTTTCCTTGGGTCTTTTGCTTCCAACTTTTTGCTCTTTCCAGCTTTTGTAGAACTTTCATGTATACTTTTCCTGAGCTTGAATTTTTCCCCCTTTGACATTTTCCTTTATTTGCTTTTTGGTTCGATCCTTGGAGGTTTGATAAGCTATTCTTTTGGTTTTTTTGGTTCCAAGCTCATCTTGAAATATGAGCAAAGAATCAAGGATATGCAAAAGCTGATAGAAAGATATGGAAATTTTTCTGTTTTTCTCGTCTCTTTTTTACCAATTCCATTTCCATTTGCACTTTTTGCCATGCTTGTGGGTTTTTTGAAAATGAGCATTAAATCTTTCTTGCTTGCTATGGTTGCAGGAAAAGCTTTGAGGATTGGTTTAGCACTTTTTGTCCTTACTTGGGGCATAGAAATTTTGAAATTTTATGGTTTGATTTAAATGTAATTCTCAATCTCAAGCAAGAAAGAGTTTAGCTTGAAGACAGGAACAATAAAAGTGTTTTTTTCTTTGACTAAATCTTCTTCCATTAAAGTCACGAGCAAAGATTTGATTTCAGGTTCATCTTCAATCTTAAGTGTTTTCCTTAAAATTGGGTTTTTTTCTAAGATGTTTTTTATCACATTTGTTCTCTTCTCCTGCATTTCCACACTTTTCTTGATTCCCGATTTCTTGTATCTTCCACCAGACCATCTCTTACAATCCACGCAAAAAACTAGATTTTGTCTTGCTGCTATGATGTCAACCTCATATCTCTTCTTTGTTTTAAACCTGAAATTTTTCTTCACGATGAAGTCATGCCTTCTGAAAATCTCTGCAACAATTTCTTCAAAATCCTTCCAGTCAAAATTCTTCAAAACTTCTTCCATCGGATTCTTTCTAACCAAATTCTCTATTTCTTCAAGTTCTACCACAAATATAATATAAAAACTCAAATCATTTATGGTATAAAAAATGATAAAGAGGTGATTGATATTTTAATTGCAGGTATCGATGAGGCTGGGAGTAAACCGCAAGTTAATTCTTCGGTTTCCCAATAGGTGCCCTCATCGGTCCGATGGTAATAGCTGGAGTTGTAATCGATAGCAAAGATGAGAAAAAGCTTAAGAGAATAGGTGTTAAAGATTCAAAAGCCTTATCACCAAAAAGAAGGGAAGAGCTGGCAAAAAAGATAGAAGAGATAGCAAGGAATATTGTTGTTTTGAGAGTTCAACCTTGCAAGATAGATTCTTACCGTGCAAAAGGGATAAACCTTGACAAGATAGAAGCAATGAAAATGGCTGAGATAATAGAAATTTGTGGTGCAAAAAAAGTTTTTGTCGATTCTTTAGAACAAAACTCAAAAAAATTCAAGGAATTGATTTTAAGTTTTCTCCAAAAAAAGAATGTTGAGCTTGTGGTTGAAAACTATTTGGATGAAAGCATACCAGTGGTGAGTGCTGCCAGCATCATAGCAAAAGTTAATCGAGATGAAGCGATAGAAGAGATAAAGAAGAAGGAAGGTTTTGATTTTGGTGTTGGGTATAGCCATGACAGCAGGACCATTGAATTTATACAAAAACTCATAAAAGAAAGAAAGGGAGAACTTCCTTCTTACGTGAGGCAATCTTGGATAACAACACAAGAGCTAAAGAAAAAATCCTTGCAGCAAAAGCTCAAAGATTTCTTTAAAAAAGAAGAAAAATGTAAAGAGGGGGAAAATGAAAGTTGAGCAAAAAATAATTCTCGCTTACACAATTTTAGGCCTTTTCTCAGGCCTCTTGACAAATTATTTATTTATGGCTGGTCTTGGATTGATAGTTGCGGTAGCAACATCTTTTGCAATTTATTTCATCTCTTTACCATTTTTGACAGGTTTTGTGAAGACAAAAAAAACTTTGCTTTTTTACAACAGTTTTGTGACTTTTCTTTTAGTTTGGTTAACCATTTGGATTTTGTTATATAACTTGGGTGGTTGAATGGAAAGAATTTATACGAGCGATCTCAAAAAATTCTTAGGGAAAAAGGTTAATTTATTTGGTTGGGTGCATGACGTAAGACTTCTGGGGAAAATCAACTTTCTTGTTTTGAGGGACAGAGAAGGCATGGTTCAAGTTGTGGCACAGAAAGGCAAAGTTCCAGAAAAAATATTTGAAATCATAAAAAAGTTGCATCAAGAAGATGTTGTGTCCATTGAAGGCAAAGTTGTCAAGAGCAAGGTAGAGAAAGTTGGAATAGAAGTTGTTCCAGAAAAAATAGAAGTTGTTAATAAGGCACAAGTTCCTTTGCCTTTAGACCCAAGATGGGTGACTCCAGCAAATTTAGACACAAGGTTAGACTGGAGGCCCCTCGACTTAAGAAGAAAAGAGAATTTGGCCATATTCAAGATTCAAGCAAAAATTGTTGAAGCAGCAGAAGAATTTTTAAGGAAAAATGGCTTCATACAAGTTTTCACCCCAGCAATAATTGGTGGAATTTCTGAAGGCGGGGCAGACGTTTTTAAAATAAATTATTTCGGGAAAGAAGCTTTTCTGAGGCAAGACCCACAGTTGCACAGACAGCTATTGATTTTGGCCGGGTTTGAAAAAATTTTTGATATTGGTCCAAACTGGAGGGCAGAACTTTCAGACACACCATACCATCTAGCAGAACATAGAGGAATTGCTCCAGAGTTTGTTTTGAAAGATGAAATCGATGTGATAAGGTTAGAAGAGTCCATGGTTGTTCATGTAATAAGAAAAATTGTGATAGAGTGTGAAAAAGAGCTTGAAATTCTTGGTAAAGAAATAAAAATTCCAAAAACTCCGTTTCCAGAGCTGAGATTTCCAAAAATCTATGATATTTTGAAAGAATATGGCAAAAATTTGCCATTCAGCTCAGATTTGGACAAAGAGGCAGAAAAGATTTTGTCTAAACATGTGAAGGAAAAATTCAAGCATGATTTCTTTTTCATCAACAGATTTCCCTCTCAAGTAAAACCATTCTATGTCATGTATGTGGATGAAGAGCCTGAGTGGGCAAGAAGTGTTGACTTGGTTTTTAAAGGGATGGAAATTTCTTCAGGAGGTCAAAGGGAGCACAGGTATGAAAAAATTATCCAGCAAGTCAAAGAAAAAGGCATGAATCTTGAACACATAAAGTGGTTTACTGAGCAATTCAAATATGGTGCCCCTCCACACGGAGGCTTTTGTTTAGGCTTGGAAAGATTTACGATGCAATTGCTTGATATAGGAAATATAAAAGAAGCTACATTATTCCCAAGATATTTGACAAGAATGTTGCCTTAATTGAATAAAAACGAAAAGTTTATATATTCCTTTTCTTTTGAACTTCTTTTTAAGCTTTACGCAAAAATTTAAGCTTTGGTTTTTCTTTATTTTAATTACCTTCTTAAAAAATTCATAGGGGGCGTTAAAATGGCTAAGAAGAAAAAGAAGGAAGAAGAACAACCACAGACACAACAAACACCTTCTCAATAATTTTTAATTTCTTTTTCTTTTTCTTTTTTTAAGAATAGTTTGACAGCTTCTACATGTGAACAATACTTTTCCTTCAAAGCAAAATAAGTGCAATCACAAGAAAACTCATTTTTCTCTTTATCAAAAATCACAGAGTGTTCTTCCGTTTCTCCTTGAACTTTGAAATGAATTCTTTTATCAGTTTCAAATTCTTCTTTCACTTTTCCTTCTTTTAACAATTTTTTTGCCTTGATTTTTATTTCATCAGAAATTTTCATTAAATTGAATATTGAAGCTAAGATTTAAATTCATAAAAGTATAAAACTCAATTGATGAAAAAGTTTTGTGACATGTGCAAGAAGCCTGTGCGTGAAGTAGGAAGGCTTTATCGTTATCGTTTTCTTGATGTTTGTAAGAAATGTAGGGAAAAATTGAAAAAGAACAGGAGACTAACATAAGTTATGGAAGTTCCTGAAGAAGTAATAAAGAAACTGAAGAAACTGAAGGCAAAAAGAATTTTCATTCAATTTCCTGAAGGCATAAGGCTTAGGATTCAAAAAATTGTGAAAGAGTTGGAAGAGAGTGGCTTCGAGGCTATTCTTTGTGTGGAAAAATGCTTCGGGGCTTGTGATGTCAGAGAAAATGAGTCAAAGTTGCTAGGCTGTGATGTAATTTTGCATATAGGACATGAAAAATTTTTACCAAGAACAAAAATTCCAGTTGTCTATTGGGAATATTTTATGGAAGCAAACCCATTACCAATTCTAGATAAAGAATTTGAAAAATTGAAAGATTTTGATAAAATCGGACTTATAACAAGCATACAATTTGTTAAGCTTTTGCCGAAAGTTGAAGAATACTTGAAAGAAAAAGGAAAGAAGGTTTTTGTTCATAAAGCTTTACAATATCCTGGTCAGGTTTTGGGCTGTGATTTAAGAGCTGCTAAGGCAATAGAGAAAAAGGTTGACTGCTTCCTTGCAATCTCAGCTGGAGAATTTTACGCTGCTGGCTTGGTGCTTCAAACAGATAAGCCAGTTCTGAACTTAGATTTGGAAAGAAGGGAAATAAGAAGCTTGGAAGAATTCAAGAGGAGGATTCAAAAAATTCTTGTTTGGAATAAAGCACAATTAAAAGAAGCCAAAAAAATTGGCTTGCTTGTGAGTTGGAAAAAAGGACAATTGAGGTTACCCTTTGAGCTGAAGAAAAAGCTTGAGGCTGAAGGTAAAGAAGTTTACATTCTGGCTATGGACGAAGTTTCTCCAGAAAAAATAGAAGGTTTAGAGCTTGACTTCTTGATTAATGCAGCATGCCCACGCATAGGTCTGGATGATTTAGAGAGATATTTTCTCCCCATAGTTAATTTGGACCAAATCATTGAAGATTTACCACTCCAAGAGTGAATAAACTATATAAGTTAAAGAAGATTGATTTTAATTGATGGGAATGGTATCTAAGGAAGACAAGGCATTTCTAGCAGGTACGGCAACGGTAGTTATTACGGCTTTCACATTAAACTTAGTGCTCAAATACGATTTTACATTTAGTATTATAATTGGTGTAATTATCGGGATTGTGGTTGGATTATCGTTCAAAAATATTTTGAGGTGAACAGATGCAAGATAATGTTGATCTAGTATTGAAGGTGGTTGCCTGGGGAATTATCGCGTTTATAATTCTCATTTTTGTTCTAAGAGGCGTTGGTATTATTCACTCTCCGGAGCTTGAAAACATGCTAGTGGGATGGTTAACGGCACTGTCAATAGAAGTTATGAGACTTGGGAGAGAGTTAAGGGGAACCAACGTGAAGTTGGATTTACTTTGGAAAGATTTGAAAAGGAGAAAGAGAATTTAAATATATAAAATTCAATTATAGTTTGGTTGGTGTTGATGGAGTTAAAGATCATCAAAGAGGATGATAAGACTTTGTTCATAGAAGCTACAGGAGAAACTCACACTTTGACAAACACGATAAGAGAAGAGCTTTGGAATGATAAGAATGTCTCTGAAGCTGCTGATGTGAAAGAGCACCCTTACCTAAGTCAACCAAAGATTTTTGTTAGAGTCACAAAAGGCTCACCAAGAGAAGCTCTGGAAAAAGCTGCTGAAAGGATAGCAGAAAAAGCAAGAGAATTTGGAAAAGAATTTGAGAAAGCTTTGAAGGGTTAAATTTCATTCTAGTTTGTTTTCAATTTTTTCTAATCTTTTTTCTATCCTTCCGATTTCCTTCTCAAGACCTTTTTCTATCCTTCCAATTTCTTCTTCTACTTTTTCCTTAAGATCTCTAATTAAAACATAAGAAGGTGAATTTGCTATGAGAAACCCAAAAACTGTGATAAGGAACATCTCTTCTACAGTTGGTAAAGAAATTATATGAAAGATTTTGAGAAGGAGATAAATGATAAGAAAAAGTAAGATGATGTATCCAATTGCTGCAATTAAGAATGGAAATTCTATTTCTATTCTTTTCTTCATGATTTTTTGTTCGGTTTGACTAAATATAAATTTTTAGAACTTATCAAGTGAGGAAGAATCAGCAGATTTTCTTTCCCACTTCTTTCAAGAGTGTTGAATTTACATAAATAGAAGAGTTTAGCCTTAAAGCAATTGCAATTGCATCGCTCGGCCTTGCGTCTAAGCTTAAAATCGTGTTGCCTTGCCTTAAGATGAGCTTGGAATAGAAAGAACTTTCTTTAAGTTCTGTCACTTTTACCATTAGGACTTCTATTCCTAAAGACTTGAAAGCATCAGCTACAATATCATGAGCATTTGGTCTTGCCACATAAGTCTTATCCAAACCTCTTTGAATTGATTCGGCTTGACTTGCCTCGACGCTTGCGGTCAAATCATAGCAATCTGCTTTCAAGCTTACAGCACCAGAGCTTCCTAGAATTGCAGTTTCAATTTTTTCAACTTTAGAAAAACCAGAAGTTGAGAGCTCAGGCAAGATTATTTCTTGTGCAAGCTGTTCAACCTCTTTTGGCCATAAAATGTAGATTGTTAAGCCAATAACAATAACCAAAAGTATGAGAGAGAGCATTTTATAATGAGTAGAATCTCTCTTCCATCTGTATTTCATATTTATTCCTTGTCTTGGATAAATAAAAGCTTTTTATATATCCAAAAAGAAAAAATTATTTATGAATTCAAAAGCCATAAGCCCAATGATAGCCACTATTCTTCTAATAGCTTTCACAGTAGCTGTAGGAGGAATAATTTCTGTCTGGCTTACAGGTTACACTCGAACAACAAGTGCTGCAGTTTCAACAGCAACAGAAGACCAAATCAAATGTACAGGCACTTATCCAGATGTTTATCTGGTGACAAATAATTCGATAATAGTGAGAAACCCAGGTAGTGAAAACATATACAATATAACATGTTTTACTAGCGATGGTACCACACTTCCAAGCCCAACAATATCCACACTTGTTCCAGGTAATGTTACTCCAATTATATGGACGAGAGGAGGCAATAAATCTGTTGTTTGTTCTGGACTTTGTAGAAGCATAGGAGTTACAGGAGAATGCAGGTCTGACCAAAGTTGTTGGGCAGCACAATAGAGGTAGTCTATGAATTCAAAAGCCATAAGCCCAATGATAGCCACTATTCTTCTAATAGCTTTCACAGTAGCTGTAGGAGCAATCATTTCTGTTTGGCTTACAGGCTACACTCGAACAACAGGAGCAGCAGTGTCTGGTGTAACAGAAGACCAAATCAAATGTTCTGGAACATACCCAAACATTTTAATGGTTACTAATAATACTGCAATCATTTCAAATCCTGGTTCAGAAATGATAACAAATTTAAGATGTTTGGCTGGAAATGGTTCAGCTCTTTGGCCAGGAATCCAAGGAAGCTTTAACACATCTTTATCTCCAGGAAACATGACAGCCTTTTACTGGTCCAATTCAACTGGATCAAAAGAGGTTTATGATTCTGGTTTTGGTACTAGGGTGATTTGTTCTGGACTTTGTAGAAGCATAGGAGTCACAGGAGAATGTAACCTAGGCCAAAATTGTTGGAAAGTATCTTAAGATTTAGCATATCGTTATTTTGACCAAAGGTTTATTGTTAAATTCACCATTTTTTCTATGCAAACCTCTATTTATTAGGCTTGAATTCTGAAAGATTTATATATCTAGGATAGATTATAGAGTTTATGAAGGTTGAGCTAGAAATACCAAAAAGATACGAGAAGGAAGTAACAAAGCTGGTCAAAAGAATTGACTGGAATAAGTTTTTGAGAAGGGCATTGATTAGGGGCATAGAAAGGGAATTGGAGCTGGAATTCATGTTCAGAAGAGCTGAGAAAATTGCATCAAAATCTAAATTAACAGAAAAACAAATCAAGGAATTTTCCGAGGAAGTGAAGGAAAGAGTCTCTAAAAGGCTCGGATTGGTTTGAATGGAAGTTTTGGTGTTGGATGTTAATGTGCTATTTTCATTCTTTAGGAAAGGTAAAGTTTTCAAGTTGGTTGAAGAATTGGTTAAGAAAAACATAAGGTTGTTGATACCAGCAGAAATGAAAGAAGAGTTATTAAGCTTAAAAAGCAAAATTATCAAATCTGCAAAAATTTCAGAAGAAGAGTGGAATGGAATTTCAAATTTATTGTTCTCTATTGTTAGGGAAGTTCCGAAGTCAAAATACGGATCATTCTTGAGGGAAGGGTGTAAGATATCCCCACACATTAATGATGCTCCTTTGTTTGCGTTATCTTTGGCATTTAACAAGGCACTATCTGGTCAAGAGAACCAAGGTTGAAGAGACAGAAGTTTGTCAAGATTTTATCTGATAGAGATGTGGAAGAGCTCTTAAAATAGTAAATCTGGGCATTATTTTTTAGCATATCGTTATTTTAACTAAAGGTTTATTGTTAAGTTCACCGATTTTTTCTATGCAAAGCTTATGTGTGCCTTTGCTAAGCTTTAGATTTCCAGTCAAGATGATTCTGTTGTATTCTAGGACAACTTGGTAATTTGAAGCTCGAGCATTATAATTTTCTTTAATTTCTTCTTCACTCAAAGCTCTGTTGTATATTTTAACTTCATCTATGGTTCCATTGAAATTTCCAGATGTTGCATTCCACCCACCGATTGTCCTTACAGTTTTTTGAGACATTAGGTTTTTTGTTTGCGTTGAGCTGTCAATAAAAATCCCATTGTCATAAAAATAGTAACTGTTACCACTTCTTTTAACAACAACATGGTGCCATGTTCCATCTAAAACATCATGTCCAAGGTAGACTGTTGCATTCGAGTTGTCTGTAAATCTACACCACATGCCTAGACTCTCATTATTTAAACCGAAGCTGACTATAAAGCCGAAATCATCTTGAAGAGTTAGTACATAAATTTTTTCATCTTTTTGTGAATGAGTTCCCTTAATCCATGCTTCTAGAACAAAGTCACCATTTTCTACACCTATCAACTCATCATATCCAATCTCCACAAAATCATCAATTCCATCAAAACTTAAGGCTCTCCCAAACTTTCCGTCAATCCAAGCAGGACAACCATCGGAATTAGGAGGATTCGCACAGCTTAAACTTCCATTGTAAATAGTGCCATCATTATCATAAGACCAATCTTTAACAAAAGTTCCATTACCCTCATCAAATTTCCAATACCCAACCAAGCCAGCAGAATTCATCCCAGCTGTATACTTCAAATTTCCAATTTTTTTAAACATAGGTGCTTCAAAGGGACTGTGTTTTAAATCAATTTTGAATTGAATTGCTCCACTGAAATTTCCACTCGCGTTCAAAATCCTGTAATCACCATCAGAAACTTTTAACAAAACGCTTCTCATGCTTCCTGTGCCTTCAGAAGCCACTTCCCTTACCAAATTATCCAAAAGTTGCATGTTTTGATCAGCTTCATTTATGGCAGCTGACTCAAAAACTCTTTCTAAAGTTGGTTTAATTATATTCAAAACAAGATAGATTGCTACGATTGATATTAAAAGCAATAGTACAAAAGAAATTACGGTTGAAATTCCCTTTCCCATCAAATAGAAATTGTTTTTCCTTTGTTTATTTCTTATCCCTCTTAAAATGTTTCCACAGCTTTAAGGAATTCGTCTCTAATTTCACTTGTTAATCCTTTCATCCTTAAATCAAAAAAGCCAAAGAACTTATTCTTCCCTACTTCTACAAGAATTTGAATTTTATATTGCTTGCTTTCTTTTGGTGTAGAATAATTTGCGTTCAAAGTACAATTTTCATTTGAGCCAGTAAAAGTAAAATCTACCTTTCTGCTTGAGTTGTCTGGAATGTTTGAAAGAGACTGGCTTGAGCCATCACAGCTAAAGCTTAAGTTCAAGCTTTGAATGTCTTCCCCAAGAAAATTGAAGATTGTGACGTTCAAACCAACAGGAGAATTTTCTATTACATCTTTAAGGCTCGCTTCAATAGCAATTCCATTCAATTCGATTGCTTTAGCTTTAAGTCTTTGCCTTACATAAACAATGAAGTTTTCAATCTTTTCGCTTTCATTTTTGTTGTAGGAATAATCTACAGTTTTTATTAGTTCATCTTTAACATTCAAAAATTCTTTTCTCTCCATGCTACTTTCAATACTTCTCTTGTTTTCTATTATTTGGGCCAAATTCAAGCTACTTTTAATGAGCAACAGAACTACAACAATTACAATCCCAGAAATCAAAAAGAATTGACCTTTCATTTTTACCCCCACATATAGAGCAAAATTTCCCTTGGCTCAATATTTGTGGCGTTGCCCGCTATAAAGTAGCTAACAGAAGTTATTTTTTCTGAGCTCACATTAACTCCAGGAGATTCTTTTGTACATATCAAAACCTTGTAATTTATACCTATTGGCAAAATTTCTTCAAGGTCAGATTCTATTTTTTCTGTTTCATTGGCTAGGGCATTGGTGGCAAGCTTGTTTGATTCATCTAAAACTCTAAGTGCTTCAAATCCCCTTATCTTCCATGTTGTGATCTCTAAATCTGGAACTTTTTCTCCAGATCCAAAAAGATAAAGATACGCACTTGCTATTACCAATACTGCAATTAAAACTTCAAGAATTTTTGAAATTCCTTTCATGATATTTCCACCCTGAAATTATAGCCTTTAGGGATTGTCTGAACGATTTCTTCATAACTCAAATTCCTCAATCTGATGAGCTTATCTACTGATATTGCTTGAAATTCTTGGACTGGAAAAACTTGAAAAGTATAGTTTCCCACATTCTCGGGAAAATCAAGAGAATACTCGGGCAAAACAACATTTTTCTCAGACGAAAAGTACAAGAAGAAAATTTTTGATTCATGAGCAGGAAGGGTAAGATTAAAAACAATATCAGCTCTTTTAAGGCTTAAATCTTCACAAAAACTTTGATTGTAAAGCTTGAATGGAATCTCTGAATTCTCTGAATTATAAAGTCTGACCGTATTACTCCAAATTTTTTTGCTACAATCTGAATCAAAATCTATGCTTCCATTTATAGCTATGTTTTCTCTTAAATTCCCACTCAAATCTGTTACATTTATAATTGCCAAATAAAAATCATCTATCAAACCAATTTTAACCGGAGAATAATTTTCTTCTTCCCAATTGTTAGGTAAGCCCTTATCACCAAATAGGGAATTGAAAATGATTGAAGCCCCTTCTTTCAATCCAACAGTTTCAACCACATTCCTGTAATTTGAAACATAGCCCAAAATTTGATTGAAAAGGAGAACTATGAAAATCAGGAAGATGCTAGAAGCAATCGCAAAATCTATGTAAGAGAAAGCCATCAATTCACCTTAGCTTCAATAATTATATCTTGTGGTCCCAACAAGATAATATCTTCGATAGTACCATTAAAATTATACCTGTAATAAGCAAGTGAGCTATTCAAACCATTTTCACTTTTCCCTTGGACGGGAACACCTATGTTTGGAACATCAACTTCTACAGAAACTTCCGGATATTGTGTAGTTCTTAAAAGGATTTTCGTTCCGTATGTTGTTATTGTATAGGGTGGCGAAGATTCATTTACACTCATGTTCGAGATTTGAATCAAAATTGGATTCGCGAAAAGAAGAATTTCATAATTCTTTCCAGATATGTGTGAAGGTAATTTTAGTTCAATCTCGGCAAGTTTTTTACTTTCATTTTCATTTGGAAAATATTTTGATTCTTTTCCAATTTCATACAGTTTAATCATACTTTTTGAAATTCCCATCCCAATTTGTCTTAAGCTATTTTCAATTTCACCTTTAAGCTGTGTGGTATAAATACTGTAAGATAAAATTGAAATTACGGTTAAGAAAACAACACTCAAAAAAATCATGAAAACATTTTCTATGATTTGGACTTGTGCTTTCACAATTCTCCCTAAATATATTTATTAGCCGAAATCTAAATTTAGATTAATGAAAGGAATTTCTCCATTAGTCGCATCAGTCTTGTTGATAGCGATAACAATGTCAGTGGCTGGAATACTAGCTTTTTGGGTCTCAAGCTACACTTCTCAAACTTTGCCAAAAACCAACAGAACAGAAGAAGAATGCAGGTTTTCCAACCTTGAAATATGGTCTTGTAATTTGAATACACAAACAGGAAAAGTCACTTTCACGCTACACAATATTGGTTTGTATGATATAGGAGATTTGAAAGTCTTTGTAGTCTTGAATGACAACACGGTAACACCTCCAGTTTCTCTCAATGGCACACTTTTAAAAGGTGAGTACAAAAGCTTTGTTTTGGAAAATTCTTCAACCAATGTCTCAAGTGAAAAATTCTCAAAGTTAATAGTCAGCACAGGCTTATGTCCTTCTTTGAGTATAGAGTCTGGATGTACGAGGAGTTAAGATGAAAGGGATTTCTCCCCTTGTTGCCACGATTCTTCTAATAGCACTCACAGTCGCGGTTGCTGGTATGGTTGGAACTTGGCTTTTTGGCTTCGCAAGAACTTCATCTCAGACAGTACAAGAGAAGGCCAACATAGAAATAATCTGTGGAAACGGCGGTATTTCTTTTTCAGAAGTCTGCTATTCTAACAATCACCTTTCTGGCTTCATAACAAACACAGGCACCATAACTCTTGGAAATATCACCCTCACGATTTTATATACAAATGCGACAATTCAAAGATATTATCTATACTACTCAGCTGGCAATGTTTTTGCGGAAACTTCGTGTTGTGGTAACTTGACGATGCTTGTTGGTGAAAAATACAAGTTCAATGTTTCAGCTGATAGCAATTACGACAGGCTTAGGGTGAACACGAATTGCACGGAAAAAGTTTCTGACGAATTGAAATCTTCTGACATACTGACAGTCTGTTAGCCTATAATCGTGAAGACTATCAAGCTTACAACAATCATCACCAAGCTATGTTTCAACCCACTTATTATTTTACCTTCAGCCATTTTTCCTACAGACATCCCAGCAAAAGCTCCTTGAATCACGAGGAGATTTAAGAAAAGACTTCTGTATTCATTGATGAGGTTTTCTTGAGTAGTTGTGACACCTTGTATGCTTACATTTCCTAAGTTTGGTATTAAAAATTTCCAAATTGAGATTATGATGCCAAGAAAGAAAAAGAATATAAGGTAACCAGAGGTAACTTGAGAATAGAGGTACATCATCCTTTCAGCTTTAAGTCTTTCGACTTCTATGCTGGCATTGTTCAATGCTTCAAGGGTATCAGTGAGGTTGCCACCAAATCTATGACTTTCTATAACAGATGATATAGTTCTCTGTATCATTGTAGATTTAGTTGATTTTGAAAATTTGCTAAGAACTTTTTCCACAGGAACTCCCCAATCTAACTGAGCCGCCATTTTTTTGACATAAGGATTGAGTTCTTTGTAGTCATTCTTCCTCAAATTTTTCATAGCTTGTTCAACTGTCATACCACCCCTCATCAATTCTATGAAATCTCTAAGGAAGTTTGGAAACATGGATTCAATAATTTTTAATCTTCTGTATTCAAGATACCTCCAAAGCACGATTGGCAATACAGCCAATATGAAGGCAAAGATATTTATGGTAGGGAAAATGTTTGGAATTTCTTTCAAGAAAATGAAATTTATGATAACTATACAAGCCGCAATAAATGTGTTCAATATAGCCAATACAAGATATTTTTTCTCTATCTTCATACTTGGACCTCAACTCCTGACAAGAAAAGCAAGAAACCTATGTTTATTAGAGGCACTAAGATGTAGATACCCAATTTCATCAATTCAAATATACCAAAACCGGCAAGTGTTGGCTGAATCATGTTCATCACAGCAAAAAGTGAGATTATGAAAAGTGGCGCAGTCATGAGTATGCTTATGTAAAATTCTGATATGGTGGTCAGCTGTTGGTTAAACTTTTCCCTCTTCATCCTCCATTCAAAAAGTGCTTCTTCACCCACACTCTTCAAGAAAATTTTGACATCACCACCAGCCTCTATGGTTGTTATAAATCCCAACAATATTTGCCTGAAAGCATCACTCGGTGTTTTGTTCGCAACTTCCTTCACGGCAGTAAGAGGGTCAACACCAAATTCATCAATATTTCTAACTATTTTTTCCATCTCTCTTGAGATTTCACCATATTCTTTAAACTTGCTTATGAGCCTGAAAACAACATATGGTGGAATTCCAGATTCTGCTATTGCTCCCATATGTGTTATGGCAAAAGGTAAATTTGCTTCTATACTTCTCTTCCTCTTTTCTGCACGTTGCGAAGGATAAAATATGAAAACAAGGAATGTGGTCATAGAAATGAAAAATGATGCAAAAAATGAATAAAATATCCTGGGAAGAATTTCGACTTTAATTATACTCAAGGCTATGAAAGAAATCAAAAAGCTTGAGAAGAATGAAATTATGGATATAAAAATCACAAGACTTACATAAGTTCTATAACCAATTTTCATGTCAGCTTTTGATAAGTTTTCTTTCACTGTTGAGAATAATTCAGGATATTTTTCTACAACCCAACTAAAATTTGAAGTTGCAAATCCTTTAATTGATTCTAGCATCACCTTTCCTCCATCACCTTAAATCCAAGCATTTCTAGCAAAGATTTTTTCTTCAACCTTTTTTCAGCCTTCTTTACCATAGGTTCTAATTTTGGTTTTTCACTCACCAAAGCCTTTTCTTCAGGCTCAAGATCTTTCAATTCTTTGCCATACATCTCAAAGAACTTCTTCCTGTCTTTGTGATAAAGGTTAAAAATCTTCACCACTTCAACATAATCTTTTATTCCTTTTGATTTAAGCCATTCCAAAATTTTTTCCCTTCTTTTAATTTCATTCCAAGCATCTTCTACTTTCCCACCTTTGGCCAAAACAACTTTTTCCACTTTTATACTCTCATTTACTTTCTCATACTCATCTTTTTCAGGATTCCATCTAAAAATTGTTCTATACTTAACTTCATCAGTTTTTGGGTCTACAGACTCTATTTCCACCACTTCCTTTATCCTTCTTGCCGACTTACCCCTTTCCCTTGCATGTATCATAACCACGACAATATCCAAACCTTCTATAAGTGTGGGCGAAAGTTCTATGGGTGGAGTGGTCAACCTTTTAATCAAAGTTTCAACTGAGCCTGCATGCATCGTGCTCAAGCTGGGATGACCCGAGCTTATTCCTTGAAACATAACATAAGCCTCTTCACCTCTTGTCTCACCGACAATAACATAATCAGGATTTTGCCTGAAACTTTCTTTAAGCAAATCAAAAAGGCTTACACCCCCATATTTTTCACCAGATGGCATCGGAATACCAAAACCTGGCCTAGCTAAAGTTGGAACCCAATGTTCATTCGGAATTCTTAACTCTCTCGTGTCTTCAATCGACACAATTTTACACTCAGGGGGAATGAACATACAAAGTGTGTTAAGAAAAGAAGTTTTACCAGTTGCAACACCACCAATAACAAGCATCGAAACACCATGCTCCAGCAAATACCAAAAGTAAGCCAAAATTTCTGCTGAAGCTGTTTTCAATTCCATTTGTTCAATCGGTGAAAAAGGTTTTTCACCAAATTTCCTTATTGTTATCACAGGCCCTCTAGTGGCAACATCTACAGCTAAAGTAGCAGCCACTCTGCTACCATCTGGTAAAGTTCCGTCAAGGATAGGTTCAGCATAGCTCACATATCTTCCACATCTTTCAGCAAGTTTCACCACAAGCTCTCTTAGAGCTTCCAAATCTTCAAAAACAACATTAGTCTTGAGAGAACCATATTTTCTGTGAACAATGTAGAAAGGGATACCAATACCATCACAGCTTATATCTTCAATATTTGGATCTTCCATGAAAGGCTCAATTTCATTCAAACCTACAAAATTTCTGTAGATGTAGTACATCACCTTTATGTACTGTTCTTGAGTTAACTTGAGTCCGAGCTCTTTTATCACCTTCATCACATTTTTTTCAAGATATTCTATAACTTTAGAAGGTTGCTTGATCGCTGATAGCTCCACGTCTACAAGCTCTATTAAACTTTCCGAGATCTTCTGTAAAATTTTTTTATCTTCTTCACTCATTTTTGGTTCAAGCACGTTGTAAATAAGCTCTTTCGTTTCAGGATTCCATTTTATTTGAGCATAAGCAAAAGGTTCTAACAAAGGATAAATAACATTAACCTTTGTTATGTCTGTTACATCTGGAAACTCCACAATCCTTTTAGATTTCATCACAGCAAACCCAGGTAATATTTCATCTAGTTTTTGCTCTCCTTTCTTTTTTTCAATAGATTCTTTCATCTTCCTGTACAAAATCCCTTTGAGATTGAATATCTTTTTAATCATATTCATCTCAAATGTTTTTTTCTCACACTTTTTCCAGGTTTAACTACACCCTGAAATCTTGCACAAGCTGGACAAATCCTTATCACCCTCGTCATTGTGTGAATAAATCTTTTATCAACTTGTTGAAGAATTGTAGGGTCGGTTATCCTAAAGCCCTTTCTGATAACAAATGTTTTATATCTCGGGACTTGTCTCCCACAAATACCGCAAACAACTGTAGATTCCCTTCCCCTGGATTTAGTGTGAGCATACTTTCTCTTGTAAGGTACAGTACTTATTGGCATGTTCTCACCTAAGATAAAATTGTACTTCTGTAATATTATGTTTTTTTAGAAAAGTTCTAAGAGCTTATTTGGTTCAGATTCCTTCAGCACGAACTCATTTCCCCTTTTTTTAAATCTTTCTAAAGTTTTTTCCGTGCTAGCATCTTCTGGCTGGAAATTTTTAAGCTCTTTTACCGACAATGGTAAAGAGACCAAGCCGGTCTTGCTATGCACTCCATAAGGGCTTCTAACCAAACCCATAGGCTTCATGCTCGAAGGATCTAGCAAAATCTTATCTTCTCTCTCTTCTTTTGCCAAAGTTTCTGAAGTTGTTATTTTTGGAATTTCCTTGTCAACTTCTTTTTGAATCAAGCGAACAAAATCTGAGAAAAGAGAAAAATAATTTTTCTCTCTTTTGCTTTCTCCCCTTAAAACCAAAGGCTGATAATTTTCTGGAAGCTGAAATTCTTTTATTAAAGACCAAATTTGAAAGCCTCTTGAACCTGAAAATTTCATCGCAGGATTAAGCTTAAGCCTTTCAAAAATTTTGTAAGTGAGTTCAGCAACTTCTTTTGTCTTTTCAAAATCAACTTTTGGTCCAGGGTCAATATCAACCACAAGCCAATCTGGTCTTTGCATTCCTATGCGATGCACACAAGGAATAACATCGATGTAATGAATGTTTACAAAAAAGAGCAAGTCTTTTGGGCTTTTCAAGACAATTTTTTTACCTTTAAAATCTCTCCTGAAAAATCGCTTCTCTGTGAACAATGCATAAAATCCTACATAGCGATCTTTACAAAATTCAAAAATTGTGTCAGCAACAAAAGGGTAATACTGCTTTGCTTTATAAACAATAACCCAAGGCTCATTAACTTTTTTAAGCTCTTTTTCAATTTCTTTCAGCTTGCGAGCAAAAAATTCTTTACCTTCTTTTGTTATCCCGTACATTCCTTTAACTTCTTCCAGAAGCCCTTCTTTTATCATGCCTTCAAGAATTTTCTTTGTCTCTTCTTCCGAAAATTTCTTCAAATCTCTTGAAATTTTTTCTTGCACATGTTTCAAATCAACTCTTTTGCCTAAACCTTTCATGGAAAACATCAAAAGGAGATAATCTTCCGGTCTTGCCATAATTTTAAATTATCCGCTTAAATAAGAATATTTAAATATTAAAGTCAATTAGTAATTATTGAATTGGCACGCGCTCACTTCAAAAAGCGAAGAAATGGGTGCGTGCAGCTTGTTCTGCACGCTGAATAGTCTGAAAAAGAAAAAGAGGTGATTGAAATAGGATTGAAAGAAAAATTGAAGAAAATTGGGCCTTGTTTATGGGAGTTGCCAAAAGAAGCAAAGCCAGGGATGAAAGTGCCAGCATGGCTTTTCTTGTCAGATAAGCTTTTAGCTCAAGTAGAAGAAGGAGCAATAGAACAAGCTGCCAATGTAGCTTTTCTGCCAGGAATTTACAAACATAGCATTGCTTTACCCGACATGCACTTTGGATATGGCTTCCCAATAGGAGGAGTGGCTGCATTAGATTATGAAACAGGTGGCTTGAGTCCAGGCGGGATCGGATTCGATATTAACTGTCTTCCAACGGGAACTAAAATTTTAACTAAATTTGGTTATTGGAAATATATCGAAGAGTTTGAGAAAAGTAAAGATGAAGAATTAGTCTGTTTTAATACGAACACACACAAAATCGAATCTGCAAAAATAATTTTCTTTTTAAAAAGGAAAGGTAAGCTTATTGAATTCGAAACAGAAACAGGTCACAAAATAAAAGTAACAGAGGACCACCCATTACTTACTAGGTTTGGAATGAAAGAGGCAAGATTTATTTCTCTTGGTGAAGAAGTTGCAATATATCCATTTAAAGGAGTTGAATACGAGAGTCTTAAGGATGACATTATAATTTCAGAAAGTGACATCAAAAAAATAGTTGGTAATAGGAAAAAAATAATAGTAGAATTGAAAAACCGTGGGTTGCTTCCACTTAAAATGAATTCTCCATTCATTCCAATTCTCGCAAAACTGACTGGATTCGTCACAGGTGATGGTTGTATTAGTAGGAGAAAATATAGAAAAAGACACTATTTTTATTGGTCTACACACGTTATAGGAAAAGAGGAGGACTTAGAAGAAATTTCTAAGGATATCGAATCTTTAGGATTCAAATGCTCCAAAACTTTTACACAAAGATGTGAAAGTGTAATCGACCAAGGCAAAAAGAAGATAAAAGGAATTACGAGACAGGTTGTAATTCCTTCTACAAGTTTTTCAGTATTATTATTAGCATTAGGTGTTCCAGAAGGGAGAAAAAGCGAGGTTAAATTTCATGTTCCTACTTGGATAAAAAAAGCCCCAAAATGGATAAAAAGACTTTATCTTGCTGGATTTTTTGGGGCAGAACTAACAAAACCTGTTAAAAACGAAAAATTCGGCTTTAGACCTCCTACCTTATCCGTCAATAAAATAGAACCTCTTGTATCTAATGGAATAGAATTCTTAAAAGAATTAAAGCGATTAATTGCAGAATTTGGAATAAAATGCACAATTTATACAGAAAGAAATGCTGGAGTTATCAATAGGAAGGGTGAAAAAACCATTAGGTTAGGTTTGAGAATAAATCGCAGAAGTATCATCGATCTTTGGGAGAAAATTGGCTACGAATATAACAAAGAAAGGAGTATACTTTCTGCACAAATACTTGCATACCTCAAGTTTAAAGAAAATTTTTTGAAAAAAAAGAAGGAAGCAATAAACTTACTTTTAAAGTTGAGAGAAAAAGGACTACAAGTAAAACAACTTGAAACTCGAGAAGAATTGAAGCGATTTTTAAATAGAGGTGTTATAGAAGAATGGTTATATAGGGATGTAAAAGATGTAAGGATTCCTCATAATTTTCCCGTCCCAGAGGAATTTCTGCAAGCGAAAATAACTAATCCTCCATCACCAGTTGTTTGGGTGAGGATTGTAAATAAGAAATCTCTTAACAAAGAAGAGGTAGTGTATGATTTTGGAGTTTCTCATCCTTCTCATAATTTTATTGCAAATAATTTCATTTCAAGTAATTGTGGTGTCCGCTTACTTAGAACAAATCTAACAGTAGAGCAAGTAAGACCAAAGTTAAAGGAATTGCTTGAAGCAATTTTCCAAAATGTGCCGTCAGGAGTAGGGGAAGTTGGTAAAATTAAGTTGAGCTTTTCTGAGCTAGATGAAGTCTTGATTAACGGAGCTAAATGGGCCGTCGAGCATGGCTACGGAACAGAAAAAGATTTAGAACATTTGGAAGAGAATGGTTGCATGAAAGGTGCTAATCCAAGCAAGGTTTCAAATGAAGCAAGAAAAAGAGGAGCTCCTCAGCTTGGCACGCTTGGAGCAGGAAATCATTTTCTTGAGATTCAAAAAGTTGATAAGATTTTCTTGCCTGAAGTGGCAAAGGTTTTTGGAATTGAAAAAGAAGGACAAGTAACAGTTCTTATTCACACCGGTAGCAGAGGGTTTGGTCATCAAGTTTGTACCGATTATTTGAAAATTTTGGAATCAAGATTTAAAGATGAACTAAAAAAGCTTCCTGATCGAGAGTTAGTTTATGCTCCTGCTGGAACTCAAGAATGCGAAGATTATTTTTCTGCTATGGTTTGTGCTGCAAACTATGCATGGACTAATAGATCTATGATTATGCATTGGGTAAGAGAAAGTTTTGTCAAAGTTTTAGGAATGAAGCTGGAAGATATAGGATTGGAAGTCGTTTATGATATTTGTCACAACATTTGTAAAGTTGAAGAACATGAAATTGATGGAAAAAAAGTAAAAGTTTTTGTTCATCGTAAAGGTGCTACCAGAGCTTTTCCTCCTGGCCACCCTGAAATACCAAAAGATCATCAATCTGTTGGGCAGGTCGTGTTACTACCAGGTAGCATGGGCACCCCAAGTTTTATTTTAGTTGGTGCTGAAACTGCGAAAGAAACATTTTATTCAACTGCTCATGGTTCTGGTAGAGTTTCTTCAAGAGCAAAGATGTTAAAAGGGGTAAGAGGCGAGCAAATTGCAAAGGAGTTAGCTACCAAAGGAATTTTAATAAGAGCGGCTAGTTGGCGAGTGGTCGCAGAAGAGGCCCCTTCCGCTTACAAATTGTCAGAAGAGGTCGCCCTAACCACAGAGCTAGCTGGAATTAGCAAGCGTGTTGTTAGATTATATCCTCTGGGAGTTGTAAAAGGCTAGGCGTTCATATAAGGGTAGCACTATTTTATCTCTTTTTTAACACGTCTCTTAAATTCTCAAATATTTCATTGATTTCGCTAGTTACTTTTGAATCAGATTTTGTAATTGGTTTTAAATTCACAATGCAGTCTATAACTTTCTTATCGTAAGAAATTTTTCCTAAAAATTTTTCTTTAGACCATTTTTCAATTTTTGTTGAAAGCGCTGGATTTATGTCCCATTTGTTAATAACAATTCCATAAGGAATTTGAAAATGATTGACAATTTCCAAAATTCTATTTAAATCGGAAAATCCAGATGGTGTCGGTTCTGTT
>Ga0078972_1004376_pt1 | contig 38920 bp, 42 predicted proteins | sample YelNatPaOPGAMG01_FD_67568 | JGI IMG/M metagenome (GOLD analysis project Ga0078972, IMG submission 67568) | Hot spring thermophilic microbial communities from Obsidian Pool, Yellowstone National Park, USA - OP-RAMG-01 (SPADES assembly) (version 2) | ecosystem: Environmental > Aquatic > Thermal...
GGATAATGCAGAAGAGATAGAACTTCTTATTAAATTCCTCACAAGAAGTTATAGATGCGATATTGATGTGGCATGTGACCTTGAGGAAGTGAAAAGATGGCTTGAAAAAAAGGACTACGATTTTGTAATCACAGACGCCTTTGTTGGGGATTTCAGCGCTACTGAGGTAGCAAAAGAAGTTCAGGAGAAAAAATCTTCACCGCTCATATATCTATTTTCAGAGGATGAAAACCCAGAACTGATAAAAAGATTTTTTGAAGACGGTGTTGATATATACTTCAGGAAGGGATTTAAAGAGATGGAGAGCATGCTTATTTCCATAAGAAACATATTTTCAAAACTGAAGGGTAGATGAAAGTTATCCTCCTTTTTGGAATTTTCATCGTTTTTTATAGAGAAGATGGGGAACTCCTCAAGAATTATATTTTAATTAATAATGGCGGGATTTTTGCAGGCTTTTCTTTCAACCGAACGGATAGCAAATGGGGAGATAATCATGATACTGAACCGATTGCAACTGGAGGCTATGAAGGAAGCGTATGGAAAATTTTTAATTTCAAGGGGTATTTATCCAGTGGAATGGCGGTCAATTTTAAGGAAAGTAAGATATATACTTCAGGTTTATATTCTGATACATCTATACCAGGATTGGTCATTTATAAATCAATTGAGCATAAGGAAGAAGGTGAAGAGATAGGTGCGAAAATCCCATTCTATCTAAAAATCTTCAAAAATATCAGCATAAATTCCTCAATTGAGTTCTCATGGAGAAAAGCCTTCCTTCAGCACGGAGAGGGTGAGTCCTATTACTCAATGGAAATCATGGAACTGAGTGCTTCTGAATTGAACCTGACTGGAAGGATAGGTTGCGATTTGAGGACAAATTTTTTTAATTTTTCTTTCTTTTTAGGAATCCCGCTTTTCTTAAGGGGAGATGCAGAGATGTTAAGATATTCGTTGAAGGAGAAAGGAGCAACAGTTATTGTTGAACCAGGGATTCAATGGTCCTACGACCCAAAACCGCCTCCTTTAATAAAAACCCTTCTTGGCTTCCGCTACGGAGACATTTCCCTGATTTTGACCCATTCATTCACTCCAGAATGGGGAGGGGGTTTTGTTGGGATAGATAGAACCCAATACAGGTTAGACGGTGTCCACTCCCATGATATAGGGGTTATAACTTCATACAGGTTTATTCAAAATGAATTCCTGCTCGGCTTCAATTATGAAGGTATGGATTACAAAACTGAAAACATTCCTGCACTAAACGGGGACAGATTTTTGGTTCTTATCGGGTATAAAAGGGAAAGTCATCCACCATACGGCTTATTTCTTCAGTGTTTGCTCTCTGATATGGATTATAAATTTATACGAAATTTAAGTGTATTTTTGACAAGAATAACTATGAATTTTTTTATAGGCTTTTAAGGGGTTGACAAAAATAGTTCGTTGATTAAATTTTCAGTAGAAAAAAAGAAAGGAGGTGATGAAGATGGCAATAAAGAGATGGGATCCGATGAAGGAACTCCTGCAGATGCAGGAGAGGATGACAAGGCTTTTTGACGAAATTTTCCCGAGGGTGGGAAGAGGTGAAATTGAACCCTTCGGGGGATGGGTTCCTGCTGTTGACATCTACGAGACCCCTGAGAAGGTTGTGATTGAAGCAGAGGTTCCGGGAGTGGAGAAGGATAACATCAAGATAGAATACTCCAACGGAGTCCTCACAATAAAGGGCGAGAGGAAACTGGAAAAGGAGGTAAAGGAGGAAGATTACCACAGGCTTGAGAGGTCCTATGGAAGCTTCCAGAGGAGCTTCTCAATTCCATCCACCGTTGACCCGGATAAGATAAATGCGGTTTATAAAAATGGCGTCCTGAAAATTGAACTTCCAAAGCAGGAGAAGGCAAAGCCCAAGGAGATAAAGATAGAGGTGAAGTGAGGGGGAAATCCTCCCCCTCCTTTTGTTTTTTAAGAAGGTTCTTGTTCAAGCAGTTATACTTATCTCAAGAAGTTCGCCCTTTGTTTCTTTAAGAACTTCTTCGCATAATTTCCTTTCCCAGTATGGAAATTCGGGGGAAGAAATATAAGATGCCATCTCCTTTGCGAGTTTTAAAAGTTTTATATCCTGAAGGTATTTTATTAATTCCGATGACTTAAATCCCCACTGCCTTGTCCCCAAGATTTCTCCTGGTCCCCTTATTTTCAGGTCTTCCTCTGCGATTTTGAATCCGTCATCCGTTTCGGTCATTATTTTTAGCCTTTTCCATGCCTTTTCACCCACCCTTTCATTTGTTAAGAGAATGCACTTTCCTTCCTTTTCTCCCCTTCCTATCCTCCCCCTCAATTGATGAAGTTGTGAAAGTCCAAATCTATCAGCATTTTCTATGACCATCATGGTAGCTTCCGGGACATCTATTCCAACCTCAACAACAGTAGTTGCCACAAGGAGGTCTATTTCATTATTTCTGAACGCATTCATAACCTCATCTTTTTCTGATGGTCTCATTTTTCCATGAAGGAGTCCAACTCTCAAATCAGGAAAAATTTTCTCTTTGAATTTTATAAACATCTCCTTTGCATTTTTTAAATCAACGCTTTCCGATTCTTCAATTAGAGGATAGATAACAAAAACCCTTCCGCCATCCTTTACCTCCTTTCTTAACTCTTCATAAACCCTTTCTATCTCGCTGTAGTGATAGAGAAGTGTTTTAACCCTTCTTTTTCTCGGCATCTCATCAATTATTGAAATGTCAAGGTCTCCGTATATTGTCATCGCCAGGGTTCTCGGAATGGGGGTAGCACTCATGACAATGAGATGGGGAGAGGGACCTTTCTTTTTCATAAAAGCCCTCTGAAGGACGCCAAATCTGTGCTGTTCATCAACAATCACAAGGGCAAGGTTTTTGAACTCTACATATTCCTCAAGAAGGGCGTGGGTTCCTATCAAAAATTTTATTTTCCCTTCTTTCAATGCGTCAGCAGTTTCCCTTTTTTCCTTTTCCTTCATTCCCCCTCTCAAAATTCCTACATCCACACCAAGGGGAGAATAAAAAGCCCTTATTGTGTTGTAATGTTGAATAGCAAGAATTTCTGTGGGAACCATAAGCGCTACCTGGTAATCATCCTCTATGAAATAAAGTGATACTATTGCTACAACGACCGTTTTCCCACAACCAACATCTCCCTGAATGACCCTGTAGAGAAGCCTCTTGTTTTTCAAATCTTCCTCTATTTCGTTGACGACCTTTTTCTGGGCAGAGGTGAGTTGAAACGGGAGATTTTTTATCATTTTTTGAGGCATTTCTCCCCTCATCGTGAGGATTGGACCCTTTCTTTCCTTTATAAGAGTTCTTCTTTTAAGCATGGCAAGCTCAAGGGAGAAAATCTCCTCAAACAGAAGCCTCTTGTGATAAATAGAAGTTCCATTGTTAAGCCTCTGAAAGTCATCATTTTTGTCTGGAAAGTGAAGCCTGTAAATTGATCCGGACAGGGATGGAAGGTTTATTTTTCTCTCTATGCTCGGCGGGACACAACTGGTTATAAAATTTTCGTTTTCCTTCAACACTTTTTCCATTATTCCCCTCAATTTTTGACGGGGCAATCCTTTTATTTCCGGATAAACAGGAATAATCTCGCCAAACTCCCTATCATCGCTTCTCAATTCAGGATGGATTAATTCAAATCTATCTCCGTATCTGGAAGGGATTCCGAAGAGAAAATACTCTTGCCCTCTTTTGAGAATTCTATGAAATGGTATGGATTTGTAATGAAACCATTTTGCACTGAGAAAACCTGTTTCATCCGAAAAAATTGCTTCAAAGGCTTTTCTCTTTTTAAACTCAATAATTCCGAAGTCAAGAAGTTTTCCTCTTATTGCACAGGGCATACCTTCCACGAGGTCTTTTATGGGGACGAAATTTCTTCTGTCCTGATATCTTTTTGGAATGAAAAAGATGAAATCCCTTATAGTATGAATTCCCCTTTCTGCAAGGCTTCTTGAAAGGGCATCCCCTATCCCCCTTACCTCATTAACCCTCTTTTTGAACAAATAAAAAGAGGTTTTTAAAAACAAATCAATTCCACCTTCAATAAGCCTGTTGATTGATAGATATATTTCTTTTAAAATAGCAGGCTCAGAGTTAAGTCTATCTCCAAGGGGTTCTATCTTCTTTTGAATTATCTCAAGTTCAGAAATAAGTTCATAAGGAAGGGAGAATTCTTTGAGTTTGTTTATCTGAATATGTGAGAAGGAAAAAAGATTTTTTATTATGTGCCCCTTCTCAAATCCCTTTTTTGCTATTATCTCGTATGGCTTAAGGAGGTTATAAAGTTCCTTGAAGAATTCAATGGAAAATGGGCGCCTTTTACTTTTTCCTTCCTCTTTCAAGCCTCTTTTTTATGGTTTTTATCAGTTCTTCAGGTGAAAAACCATGCATCTGTGCGGCAAGACGAAGAGGCTCCTCATCCGCCCCCTTGCAGTTTAAACAATCAAATCCCATTTCGTAAAGGATTTTAGCAGATTCAGGATATGCTTTAAGGAGTTCTCTTACTTTTGTGTCTGGATTTATTTCAAATTGCTTCCGGACCATTTACGCTTATCTTCAAAATTTGAACTTTTCTTTCTCCGCCCGGGGTATTGAATGAAAGGACATCGCCTTCTTTTTTTCCGATCAGAGCCTTTCCCAGAGGAGATACATAAGATATCTCTCCTTTTTTAATATCTGCTTCCATCTCACCAACTATTCTGTAAACCCCTTCTTTTCCGTCCATGAGGTCCTTTATTTTGACCCAGCATCCAAAAACCACTTCGCCCACTTTCATGCTTTTTGTTTCAATTACCTCACAGGTTGAGAGCAATTTTTCAAGCTGGGCGATTCTGAACATCACCTGTTCCTGCCTTTCCTTTGCATACTTATACTCAGCATTTTCAGAAAGGTCTCCATAAGAACGGGCTATCTCAAGCTCTTTTGCTATGGCTGGAAGTTCCTCCCTTTTCAGTCTTTCAAGCTCCTGTTTCAACCTCTCAAATCCTTCTCTGGTGAGCGGTTTTTTCTCCATTTTTTACCTCTTTATAATATTCCTGTAAAGGTTTTACTTCAAATTCTTTAATTTTTAAAGACCCGATTGCTTTAACAGCAGCAAATGCCCCTTCTACAGTGGTAAAGTATGGAACACCGTAGGAAATTGCACTTCTTCTTATTGAGAAAGAATCCTTAATGGATTGAGCCCCGAAGGTTGTATTGACAACAAGAGAAACTTCTCCGTTTTTTATCATATCAACTATATGAGGTCTTCCCTCTCCAACCTTGAAGACCATCTTTGCGTTAACCCCGTGTTTTCTCAGATATTCCGCTGTTCCCCTTGTGGCGATTATTTTAAACCCCATTTCTTCAAATTTTTTTGCTATATCAACAACCTTCCTTTTATCCTCATCCTTGACGCTGATAAATACATTTCCCTCCAAAGGCAGATTGTTTGAGGCTGCTATCTGGGATTTGTAAAATGCTATTTCAAAGGACCTGTCAATTCCCATAACCTCTCCTGTGGACTTCATTTCGGGTCCCAGAATTGTATCGGCTCCTGGAAATTTTATGAAGGGAAAAACCGATTCCTTTACCGCACTCCATTTTAACCTTCTCTTAAGTCCTTTCAGTCCGAGTTCTTCAAGGCTTTTTCCGAGCATGACAAAGGTTGCCATTTTAGCAAGAGGTATTCCAGTTGCTTTTGATACGAAAGGGACTGTTCTTGACGCCCTCGGATTTACTTCCAGGATGTATATCTCACCATCTTTAATGGCAAACTGTATGTTCAAAAGCCCAATGACATTTAATTCCCTGGCTATCAGTTCAGTTTGCCTTTCTATTTCTCTTATGGTTTCATTGTCCAGTGAAAACGGGGGGATGGAACAGGCACTGTCTCCTGAGTGGACTCCAGCTTCCTCTATGTGTTCCATTATCGCCCCTATATACACATCCTTTCCATCGGATAGAGCATCCACATCCAGTTCTTTCGCATCCTTCAGAAATTTGTCTATGAGGATTGGATGTTCAGGAGATACCTTTACCGCATCCCTCATATAAGATTTTAGCTCTTCATCACTGTAAACTATTTCCATTGCCCTACCACCGAGGACATAAGAGGGACGAACGAGGACAGGATAACCGAGCCCATGAGCGACTTCTCTTGCCTCCTCGTATGAAAAGGCAATCCCGCTCTCTGGTTGTTTCAATTTTAATTTTTTGACAAGTTCCTGGAACCTTCCTCTGTCTTCCGCAATATCAATCATTTCTGGCTGTGTGCCGAGAATTCTGAAGTCCAGTTTTCCGAGGGGAACCGCGAGCTTCAAAGGGGTCTGTCCTCCAAACTGAAGGATAATTCCGTAGGGTTTCTCCTTTGAGAGGATTGCAAAAACATCCTCAATGGTGAGGGGTTCAAAATAAAGCCTGTCGGATGTATCATAGTCAGTGCTTACCGTTTCTGGATTGCAGTTTATCATTATCGCTTTATAACCCGCTTCCCTTGCTGCGAAACAGGCGTGGACACAGCAGTAATCAAATTCAATCCCCTGACCAATCCTGTTGGGTCCACCACCAAGAATAACTATCTTTTTCCCCTCAAGTCGGGGGACCTCATCTTCTCTATCATAGGTAGAGTAAATGTATGGAGTCTTCGCCACAAACTCTCCTGCACAGGTATCAACCGATTTGAAAGACGGCATAATTCCCCTTTCTTTTCTCTTGAGCATTATTTCAATTTCCCTCTTTGAAATTGCGGACTTGTATTCCTTTTTCGTTTTATACTCTTCCCTTTTTATCTCTATTTCCGCAATCCTTCTATCGGGAATTCCTAACTCCTTTGCCCTTTTCAGAATTTCATCATTCCACTTTTCAGGACCCATCTTTTTCAACTCCATCTCAAATCTCACTATTTTCTCTATTTCCCTCAGAAACCATGGGTCAATCCTTGTAATTTTTGAAATTCTTTCTACCGAGAAGCCAAATCTCAACGCCTCAGCAATGTAGAAAAGCCTTTCCTTATTTGGAAAACGGAGTTTTGATTCATAAAAACTTTCTTCATCAACCACTTCCACCTGGTCAATAAGCCCCCAGTAATCTTTTTCTAAAGAACGCACTGCTTTCATTAGAGCCTCTTTGAAATCCCTTCCAATACCCATAACTTCCCCTACGGATTTCATCTGGGTTGTAAGGGTTTCATCAACATTCTTGAATTTCTCAAAATCAAACCTCGGAATTTTTACCACCACATAATCTATAGTTGGTTCAAAAGATGCAGGTGTTTCCTTGGTGATGTCATTTGGAATTTCGTCAAGTGTATATCCCACTGCAAGTTTTGCAGCAATTTTTGCAATCGGGAAACCTGTTGCTTTTGATGCAAGGGCTGAGCTCCTTGAAACCCTGGGGTTCATCTCAATGGCAAGCATCCTTCCTGTTTCAGGATGAACTGCAAACTGTATGTTTGAACCGCCTGTTTCAACCCCTATTTTCCTTATTATCTTTATTGCCGCATCCCTCATCCTCTGATATTCCTTATCAGTCAATGTCTGCTGGGGAGCCACTGTTATGCTATCTCCGGTGTGAATTCCCATAGGGTCAAAGTTTTCAATTGAGCATATAATCACAACATTGTCCTTTTTGTCCCTCATCACCTCAAGTTCAAACTCCTTCCATCCTATGACAGATTCCTCAACGAGAACCTTATGAATTGGGCTTACATCAAGGGCAAACCTCATAAGTTCTTCAAACTCTTCAGAATTGTATGCTATTCCCCCACCTGTTCCACCGAGTGTAAACGAAGGCCTTATTATTACAGGAAAACCCACTTCCTGAACAAATTTTCTCGCGGTTTCTATATCTTCCACATATATGCTTTTCGGCACCTCAAGTTCTATCTCTTCCATGCATTTTTTGAAGAGTTCCCTATCTTCAGCCTTTTCAATGGCATCCACATCTGCCCCTATGAGTTCTACGCCAAACTTATCAAGAATTCCCGCCCTTTTTAGTTCTACTGCAAGATTAAGTGCGGTCTGACCGCCAAGGGTTGGGAGGAGGGCATCCGGTCTTTCTGTTTCAATTATCCTTTCAAGAAACTCAAGGGAAAGGGGTTCAATATAGGTTCTATCTGCAAATTCAGGGTCAGTCATTATCGTTGCTGGATTGCTGTTGACGAGTATGAGTTTGTATCCTTCTTCCTTCAGAGCCTTAAGAGCCTGCGTTCCCGAGTAATCAAACTCACAAGCCTGTCCTATTACAATTGGTCCTGACCCAATTATCAGTATGCTTTTTATGTCTTCCCTTTTTGGCATTTGATTGATTTTAAGAATTTGAAGAGGTATTTTCAACGAAAAGAGAAAATACCATGAAAGTTTTTGTTACAGGAGCGACAGGATTCGTAGGGAGCCATCTGGTTGAGGAACTCGTGAAGATGGGATTTGAGGTTTCTGTCCTTGTAAGGAAGACCAGCAAAAGGGATTTCATCTCAACCCTTGATGTTAATCCAGTAGAGGGGTCCGTTGAGTCTCTCACAGTAAAAGAGATTTCCGATTGCGATTTGTTTTTTCACATAGCAGGTATTACAAAGGCTGTAAGGATAAGTGATTACTACAGGGTGAACAGGGACGGGACAAAGAATGTATGTGAGTTGTGTGAGAGGTATGGGAAAAGGCTGAAGAAACTCGTAATTCTCTCAAGTCTCGCTGCGGAGAAGAACAAAAGCCATTACGGAAGAAGCAAGTATGAAGGCGACATGATAGCCCTTTCCTTTTCAAAAAAACTTCCAATTGTCATCCTTAGACCCGGTGCAATATATGGACCGAGGGATACTGACTTTTACCAGATATTCAAGGCGGCAAAAAAAATTGGCATCCTCCCCCATCCTGGATTTAAAAGGAAAATTTTAAACCTCGTCTATGTTAAGGATGTGGTGAGGGCGATAATCCTTTCTGCTCAAAAAGACCTTCCATCAGGAGAAATCCTTCCTGTGGGTGATGAAAGAAATTATACATGGGAAGAAATAAGGGATATTCTATCCGAAGTTCTGAAAAGAGAATTGACCCTCTTAAAGTTTCCGAAGTTTCTTGCATATCCTCCTGCCCTATTAACCCAGTTCGCTTCTTTTATAACAAAAAAGCCCTATCCCTTAAACCTTTCAAGACTACCTGAATTCCTTGAGGACAACTGGGGGATGGATATAAGTGAGACAAAGAAAAAAATTAACTACAAACCCTCTCTTACCCTGAAAGAGGGATTTCATCTCACAGTAAAATGGTATGAGGAAAAGGGTATGCTTTAGCCCGCTTTGCGAGGTTTTAAAAGCCTACCCTTCCTCTATCAATTCAATCAAAACTCCGTATGTGCTGGAAGGATGGAGAAATATGTAGGAGACATTGCCCACTGATATTGGATTTTCTGGAACAAGCCTTACCCCCTTTTCTTTAAACCTCTCAATCATCTCTTTCAATCCCTTTACTTTGAAGCAGATATGATGAATCCCCTCTCCTTTTTTCTCTATGAACTTCGCAATTACTCCATCAGGTGATGTGGATTCTACAATGTGAAACTGGGTTTCTCCTATCATAGCAGCTCTCACCCTCATTTTCTCCCACGGAAGTTCCCAGGAAAGGGTAAATTTCAGCCCGAAAAGTTCCTCATAAAGGGAAACAGCCTTCTCTGCGTCCTTTACTGCAAGGACGACCTCGTGAACTGATTTTACCTCTGCTTTCTCCATCTTTCACTCCTTTATCAATTTTATTTTGAATTCTTTTCCTTCTCTGATTATAACAACATCCACATCCTTTCCACCGGATAATTCGGGACTCTCAGCCCTTATTTTTCTGAAGTCCTGGGTCATAAGAAATTCCCTCAAAAATTCTATCTTCTTTCCTGTTTCCTCATCCCCATTTTTCAGGTAATTACTTATAAGGTCCTGAAGAGCCTTCTTCGCTGCCCTTTCTATACAATGCTCCTTTAGATTAAGCCTTATCATCCTTTTTCTTTTTATCCATTATCTGCTGGTGATGAAAACTTCCTTCCCTTATCAGTGCCGAGCCACAGCTTGGACATCTTTCTTCCCTGCAGGGCACTCCAGGCACATGCTCCTTCCTGTAATTACATTTTGGACATATACAATAACCTCCAGGCCCCATTCCCCCTCTTTCTCTGTTTTTCTCTCTCATTTTTCCGCCTCCTGACTTTATGAACACATCCTCATAATATCTCAAAAAAAACTCATTTCAACCCCCATTTTGCCCTTAAGGGTTTTTGAAGAATTTTATTTTGAGCGAGGGAAAAGATTCCGTTTTTGCTTGATTTCATTTTTTGAAAATGATAATCATTATCAAAAAGGAAAAAGATAGTTTTTCGGACGATGGAAAAGGAAGGAGTGGTAGAAGTGGGGCGAAAAAAGCTTTTGGTGTCCTTTTTTGTCCTTTTCTGGAGTTCATCTTCCTTTGCCGCACATCCTTTGACAACCGATGATATCTATCCGGTGGATGCGGGCACATTTGAACTGGAATTGAGTTATGACACCTGGCATAAAAAGGCAGAACCACGGAATCACTCTCTGGGAGTATCCCTTAAAGGTGGAATTACCGAAAGAATGGACATCGGAATTTCATTTCCCTTTCAGATACAGCCGTATCAGGAAGAACCCTTTGGAAATATAACACTTGGAATCAAGTTCCTTTTGCTGAAGGAGATTTTTGCTTTAACCGTCAGCAATGTATTCGGTTTAAGTGATTATTTCATCAACGGGATTTTTACACATGAATTCGGGTCAATAACCGGTCATGCAAATATCGGCTACACTGTTTCAGGTGATAAGGAAGATGAAGGAGAGATAAGTTATAGTGCAGCGATTGAATACTCCCTCTGGAAAATTGATTTGGTAGGCGAAGTTCTCGGAGACAGTATCGGCTTTCAGAATTATCTATTTGGTGTGAGATATAAAATTTCAGAAATGGTTTTTATAGATTGTGCATACGGAAATGGATTCAGGGAGACTGGAGACAGGGTTTCTATCGGATTCCATGCAGAATTTTAGAAATGTATTGCAAAAAGCATAAAGGTCTGAAAATAAGTGACAATTACTTGATTTCATTTTTTGAAAATGATATTCATTATTATTATGAAGTGGATGGATGTAAAAACAGGAAAAAGGAAAGAAGGGAGGTGGGTTGATATTACACCTATCCAGTATGAAACCGTAAGGAAGAATGGAGAGTCTAAAATAATAAAAAAGAAAGGAGGCGATTAACATGCCTTTTGGTCCAATCGGAGGAAGAGGTTTTTGGTGCCATGGGTGGTGGGGTGGACGAGGCTGGAGGCATTGGTATTATGCCACCGGCCTCCCTGGCTGGATGAGAGCAAGACTGGGTTATCCTGCTTTTGGTGGATGGGCTGGACCGGGTTACTATGGACCTGCTACAAAAGAAGAACTCGCAATTCTCAAGGAACAGGCAGAAATTCTTAAAGAACAACTTGAGTATGTGCAAAATAGGATAAGGACGCTGGAAAAAACAGAGGAACAAAAATAAAAAGGAAGGAGGAAATTATGCGTATTGCAATAGCGACAGAAGGGGATAGTGTATCTCAACATTTTGGAAGATGTCCCTCTTACACAATTGTAGATATTGAAGGAAATAAAGTTGTAAGCAGAAAAGTAATATATAATCCAGGACACCAACCTGGTTTCTTACCCAAATTTCTTAAAGAGCAGGGGGCGGAATGTATAATTGCAGGTGGTATGGGAGCACGCGCTCAATCTCTTTTTGCTGAAGCAGGAATAAAGACAGTATTAGGAATAACAGGCAGGATTGATGATGTGATAAAGCAACTTCTTGATGGCACACTTAAAGGAGGGGAAAGTCTTTGTGAGCACGAAGGAGGCAAGGAATGTGAACATTCAGAAGGAAACGCTCATCATAAACAGGTTGAGAAGAGGCAGGAAAGTGAAACGAGGTCTATTTCCGGTAGAAAGGTCTGTGTAACCTCACGAGGGAAAAATTTAGATTCTGAGGTTGACCCACGATTTGGAAGGTGTCAATATTTTATTATTGTTGACCCCAAAACTATGGAATTTGAGGCAGTTGAAAATCCTGATATTAATGCTGTGAGTGGAGCCGGTATTCAATCCGCCCAGCTTGTTGCAAGCAAAGGTGTTAAAGTAATTTTGACAGGTAATGTGGGACCGAATGCATTTCAAACTTTGAAAGCCGCTGGCATCAAGGTGATTACTGGAATAAGTGGTTCAATAAAAGATGTTATTGAGGAATATAAGCGGGAAACTTTTAAGAGAGGATAACTTGTTGGGGATTCCTGTAGCGGCATTTAAAATAGGAGGTTATTGATATGCCAAGAGGCGATGGAACAGGACCTATGGGCTCAGGATGGGGGCGCGGTCGCGGACGTGGTTGGCGTGGTAGAAGGGGTGGGAGGGGAATGGGAGCGGTTGGAAGTTGTGTATGTCCATCCTGTGGAACAACAGTTCCTCATCAACCGGGTGTTCCATGTGCTCAGATGACCTGTCCGAGGTGCGGAACAAAAATGGTGAGGGAATAATGCCTATATATACTTATAAGTGTCAGGAATGTGGTGAAACCTTTGAATTTCTGATGATGAAAAATTCAGAAGAACCAAGGTGTCCCAAATGCGGAGGTATAAAGGTAGAAAAACAATTTACCGCACCCGCTAGCATCAGAAGGGGAAACTCAAATCAAGAAGGCATAACCTGTTGTGGAAGAACAGAGCGGTGTGATAGCCCACCCTGCTCTTCTGATGGAATCTGCAAAAGGTAATAGCGAGGAACCTTAAAGGCCATCAGAAAAAGGAAATAGTAAAAAGTTGATGATTATTTCCATTGCAAGTGGAAAGGGCGGGACGGGAAAAACGACGGTCGCTGTAAATTTAGCACTCTCATTAGAAGAGGAGGTTAACTTTCTGGATTGTGATGTAGAAGAACCTAATGCCCATATCTTCCTAAAGTTAGAAATAGAAAAAATTGAGCCCGTCTCAATTCCCGTTCCCAGGGTTGACAAATCAAAATGTAATTTCTGCGGCAAGTGTGCTGAAATTTGTGCCTACAATGCTATCGCTGTTGTAAAAGGTATTGTTTTAATTTTTCCTCATCTCTGTCATGGGTGCGGTGGTTGCAGGCTTTTATGCCCTGAAGGTGCAATAGAAGAGGTTGACCGAAACATCGGGGTTATTGAATACGGCAATGCAGGTAAAATTAAGTTTGTTCAAGGGAAACTGAATATCGGTGAGGCAATGGCGATACCGGTTATCAGGAAGGTAAAAAAGATAATAAGAAATGAGCACCTGACCATTATTGATGCTCCACCAGGCACATCCTGTCCAATGATTGAAGCAGTTAAAAACAGCGATTTCTGTATTCTGGTAACTGAACCCACACCGTTCGGTTTTAATGATTTGCTCATCGCGGTAGAGACATTGAAAAAGTTGAAAATACCTTTTGGTGTAATTATAAATCGTGCGGATATTGGCGATAAAAAGGTTGGGGACTATTGTGAAAAAGAAAAAATTCCTGTGTTGATGAGGATACCATTTAAAAAGGAGATAGCCATCGCTTATTCTAATGGGGAACCTATCATAAAGGTGTTGCCAGAATACAAAAGGGATTTTAAAAATTTTTTTAATAAAATAAAAAAGGAGGTAGAAAAATGAAGACGAAGTATGTGCCGCCTGAATGGGCATTTGAGTTTCATGGGCATCGTTGTCCATTTATGCCAATTGGTTATAGAATGGGAAAAGTGGCAATGGAGCATCTTGGAGTGGACCGAGAAAAGGACCACGGATTCTTTGTATTTGTTGAAACTGGCATAGGGCATCCACAAGGTTGTATGGCTGACGGCATACAGGTAGCAACAGGAGCGACCTATGCGAAGGGATTGATGGAAAAGACATTCTATGGCAAACTTGCTGCTACTTTTTATCATCAGGAGAAAGGCGCCGTGCGATACTCACTTAGACCGGAGTTTATTGATGAAATGGGTAAATTTGAATTTTTCGCTTATCGCAGGAAGGGTGTGCAACCCTCGGCAATTCCCCAAAAAGTATCAGATGAAGTCATCAATTGGGTTTATGAACAAACGGATGAATTTATGTTCAAGGTTGAACCCAAACCTGATTTCAAGTTTACTCCAGTTAGAAGTTCATTTAATAAAGCAAAATGCAGCATCTGCGGGGAGTATGTATTTGAGCGATACCTGCGAATTAAAGACGGGAAACCGGTTTGTATCCCGTGCTCCGGCTATGAAAAAGGTTAACACTTAAGGAAATAAAAAATTAGGAATTCCCGAGATGTTAACATATCTAATCGCAGCTGTTATCACCTTTATATTCACGACAGTGTTAACCATTGCCGGTGTTGGTGCAGCCTTTATCTTGATCCCGATTTTTCTCATGCTGAAAATCCCGCTTTTAACTGCTATGTCCACAGCCCTTTTGTTAAATTCTATTGCCATGATTTTCGCTTCCATCGGTTACGCCCGCGACCGACTTATCGTCTGGAAAACAGCCCTTCCCATTCTCCTCATCGCTTCTGCTCTTTCTCCGTTAGGAGCCAGAACCGCAGAGCATCTCCCCAGAAATGTTTTATTGTGGCTATTTGTCATCTTTCTCATTTTTGCCGGGTCCATAATGCTTTTTTATGAAGCAAAAGCAAAGGAAGAAAAATACGATACCAAAAAACTTATCGGTTATGGTGTGGCTGTGGGTGGAGTTGCCGGTTATCTCGGTGGACTGTTGGGAGTGGGCGGAGGAAATTTCATCGTGCCTGTTCTGGTGTGGCTGGGTTTTAACCCGAAAAAAGCCTCTGCCACCACTGCTTTCGTGGTTATTTTTTCTTCTTTATCGGGTTTCTTGGGTCATGCTACTACAGGAAATATGAATATATGGCTTCTACTGTTGTGTGCAGCAGGCTCTATCAGCGGAGCCCTTCTTGGCTCTTATCTTATGAGGAAAAAGATGAGCAGGAAACAGGTCAAAATGGCTATCGGCATCATTCTTTACATTATTGCCCTCAAAATGATCTGGGATTTATTAAAACCACTGCTCACTTAATAGGCAGGATATGTAAGGTGAAAGTAAGATGAGCTCCTGGATTGTCGTTTTAATTATTTTTATCCTTGCAATCTTGATGACTATGAGCGGGCGTGGCGGAGGCAACTTCTATGTTGCTGCGCTTGTTCTATCAAAGGTTCCAATGCATACAGCATCCACCACAAGTCAGTTTATCCTGCTTGCAAGCTCGTTAACGGGTGCCCTTGTTTTTGGTAAAGCAAAGGAGATGTCCTGGCATCTCGTTCTTTTCTTTGGCGGCATAAATGCAACATCGGCTTTTTTTGGCGGTTTCCTCGCCCATATGTTCGGTGGGACGACATTGAAAATTGTATTATCCATTCTATTATTCCTAGCAGGTGTAGCCATGCTATTTCCGGAGAAACAGGGGCATAAAATTGCCGTTTCTCGTTTTGGCTTCTGGAATATCCGTGAAAATGACAATTTATATGTGATTAACTTGTGGGTCGCTGTCCCCCTCACTATCGCAACAGGTTTCTTTTCTGGAATGGTGGGAATTTCAGGAGGTTCCTTTCTTGTCCCCTTGATGGTGGTAGGATGTGGTGTACCTGTTCGCACTGCCGTTGGAACCGCCACTACCATGTTATCTTTAACAGCCCTGACCGGATTTACTGGAAATGCTCTGCATGGTGGATTTGCTCCAGGATTGGCAATTCCTTGTGGCATAGTAGCAGTTGTGGGCGGTTTAATCGGCAGTAAAATTGCACTCAAGACAAAACCCAAAATCCTCAAAACAATTTCTGGCATTCTTACCATAATTGCGGCTATTATTATGCTATTAAATGCGCTACACGGGAAGTAATAGCAGTGAAGATAAATTTTGTATTATTGGCTTTATTTTTATATATACTCTTCTGTAAAGGAACTATATTTGCCCAGGAAAATCCATCTAAAATAAAGTTTGATGCAAGCATCCGCGAACGCTTTGAACTGTGGGATGGAATGAACGAAAAAAATTATGGTGATAATAGCCCTGATGCAATTGGTTCTCTTCATGACAAAATACTTTACCAGCGAGTAATAGCCGGTTTTGTTTTCCGTCCAGTTACTTCCATTGACATTGCTGCTCATTTACAGGACTCACGGGCTTTTGGCTGGTCATTGCGAAATAGCAAATACCCTGACCTTTTTAAAGTGAGGGCTAAAAATACAGAAGAGCCTTATTATATAATGAATCCAAACGAGGAGTTTTTTGAAATTCATGATTTATACATAGAATGCCGTGAGTTTATTAAAAATTTTTCTTTAAAAATAGGCAGGCAAAAAATATCTTATGGTGACAATCGTATTTTCGGACCTGGAGAATGGGGTAATACCGGTCGATGGACATGGGATGCATTTAAAATATCATATAAAAACAAATCTAACTTTATAGATGTTTTTGCCGGCGGCACAAAAATTCATGACCCTGAAGAAATTTCAATTCCATTTACTAACACAGAATTCTGGGGAGGCGGTTTATACGCCCATTATGAATGGAAGGGAATTGTAGATATTGAACCATTTTATGTGATTAAAAGAGAGGGCTCTGCTCCCTATGCAAATACGCTCGATTTTACAAGGCAATGGCTTGGTATGCGTTTATTCAACAATGATTTTCACCATTTTGTTTATGATTTTACTATAAGTAGAGAGTTTGGTAATGAAATTGGCAAGTCAATTGATGCTTATGGCATAGTTGCTAAAATTGGGTATCAATTTCATACTCTACCGTCCGGACCAATACTGGCTGTAAGAGAAAGTTATGCGTCGGGAGGGAAAAATTCTGAAAGTAAAATAAGGACATTTGACCCTGCTTATGGCTCTAAAGATCAATATTATGGCAGAATGAATATTACATCATGGTCAAACCTGGATGACCGCGAAATATTTGTCACCATGGTTCCTGTTAAAAATATGAAAATTGAAATGAGCTATCACTGGTTTTATGTTCCTGTACCTGATGATGTCACATTTCTCAAAACTATAAAATTACAAGCAGGCAAACATCATCTGGGAGATGAATTTGACATCTTTATTAATTATCAGATTTTAAAACAGTTGCAGTTTGTAACTGCTTTTGGTTATTTTATGCCAGGGGACATTGAGCCCATAAATAATAGGAAACCTAAAAATGCAAGTTGGTTTGCTTTACAGGTTCTTTTTCTTTATGATTAAAGAGGTATAAAACAAAATGGTGACTGGGAAATTACGAATTGTCTGCGGGTCGCACTTAATTTTACATTTGGTAGGTTTTCAAAATGCCTCAAAATAAAGTTTCATTAATATCTATGCTTAAACTTTTTTCTATTTTCTTTTATATAGCAATTTTTACGGTTGGAGGCGGTGTTGCAATGCTGCCGGTTTTAGAAAGAATTATGGTGGAGAAGAAAAAGTATATTGAAGAAAAGGAATTTCTGGAATATTTCTCCCTCACCCAGATTTTACCAGGCTCATTGATGTGCCATATGGCTGTATTTATGGGTTATAGAATGACTAACTTCATAGGTGCATTAATCTCTGCTATAGCAATAACTATACCACCACTTACAGTTATTACCCTGATTGCCATGTTTTATGGTAAATTTATAGAATTTGAACTTGTGAGGAGATTTATGCTCGGGATATTAGCAGGCGTTGTAGGTGAGGTTTCAGGAATTATTTTAAATATGTTTAAACGAACAAAATTTGATACATTTAAAATTTCCCTTTTTTTGTTTTCATTTTTTCTCATGTTTATTCTTCATGTAAACCCTATTTATGTAGTGATAATTGGTGCGCTCTCAGGGATTTTTTTTAAACAAGGGGGATTGAAATGTTGCTCTTAAAAATTTTCCTTGAATTCTGTAAAATTGGTATCATGGCTTTCGGCGGAGGTAATGCAGTATTTCCTATCTTACATAGAGAAATGGTAGAAAATCTGCACTGGATTTCTGAACAGGACCTTTTATATATAGTTTCTATTGCTGAAACTACTCCCGGTCCTTTAGCAATGAATTTATCTACATTTGTTGGTTATCACCTTTATGGATTCCTCGGGGCGATTGTGGCTACAATAGGGTATAATTTTTTACCATTTCTTATAGCACTTTCTGTTGCTATCTCTATGGGGAAGTTAAAAGAAAATAAAATTTATCAAAGGTTTTTAAACGCTGTTAATGTGGTGGTTCTTACGCTTTTAATGCGTGCAGTTTATATAATAACAAAAGGTGGCTTCCACGATTTTCGTCCTTACCTTTTATCTTTGGGGGCGTTAATTGTTTTTATGAAATTTAAGAAATTAAATCCAATTTATTTACTCATTACCTGCGGGTTAATTGGAATGGTTTGTTTCTAAAATGAAGCAGGTAGTAATAATTAGTGGAAAAGGGGGAACGGGCAAAACCGTGATTACAGCAGCGTTTGCGGTTCTGGCAGAAAATAAAGTCATAGTTGACTGCGATGTGGATGCAGCAAACTTACATCTATTGCTTAACCCTCGAATAAAAGAAAAGTTTGAATTTAAGGGTATGCCCAAGGCGGTCATAAATCAAGATAAATGCACGGGATGCGGTGAATGCGCAAGGGTATGTAGGTATGATGCCATTATTCCTCAATCTTCTTCTTACACTGTCAATAAATTTTCCTGCGAAGGCTGCAGGGTTTGTATGTATGTCTGTCCAGCTGAGGCGATAAGGATGGAGGAGAATATTGCTGGTGAATGGTATATTTCCGAGACAAAATACGGACCAATGGTCCATGCAAAATTGGGCATCACGGAAGAAAACTCAGGTAAACTTGTTACAAGAATAAGGGAAGAAGCGAGAGTGATCGCTGAAAAAGAGAAACGCGATTATGTTATCATTGATGGTCCACCAGGGATTGGTTGTCCTGTGATTGCTTCAATTGCGGGGGTGGATATAGTTTTGATTGTAACCGAACCCACTCTTTCGGGAATACATGATATGGTTAGGGCAGTAGAATTGACAAAACATTTTAAAATAAAGACTTTTGTCGTTATCAACAAATATGACCTGAATATAGGAATGACCGAAGAAATAGAAAAGTATTGTCAAGAAAACAAAATTCCTCTGGCAGGAAAAATTGTTTATGACCCTATAGTGACTGAAGCGGTGGTGAATAAAAAACCTGTTGTAGAGTATTCTGATGGAGAAGTTGTTCGGCAGATCAAAGATATTTGGAAAACCATATATAATGAGCTCAAATCCCTTTAAAGTGAAATGAGATTAAAATGAATATATTTGATACATACACAAAAGAATACGACCTATGGTACGAAGAGAACAGATTTGTTTATTTATCTGAGTTAGAAGTTTTAAAGAAAGTGGTTCCCAAGAAAGGCAAGGGTCTTGAAATCGGAGTTGGAACGGGAAGGTTTGCTCAACCTCTGGGTGTTTCTTATGGAATAGACCCATCAGAAAAAATGCTTGAGATCGCGAGAAGGCGGGGAATAAAGACATTTGTTGGAAAGGGTGAAAATTTGCCATTTGATGATGACGAATTTGATTTTGTTTTGATAGTGATTACTTTATGTTTTGTTGACAATCCAGAGCAGGTCATAAGTGAATCCAGAAGAGTGCTTAAAGATGATGGAAGGTTAATTATCGGAATTGTTGATAAAGACAGTCATCTGGGTAAATTCTATCTGGAAAAAAAGAAAGAGGGACATAGATTTTATAAAGAGGCGAATTTCTTTTCAGCAAAAGAAATAATGGAATTGTTAAAAAAATACAATTTTAAGAAGATTGTTACTTTTCAAACAATTTTTCAACCATTAGAAAGGATTAAAGAGATAGAAAGACCAAGAAAGGGATTTGGTGAAGGAGGTTTCGTAATAATATGCGGAAGGAAAATTTAAGATATATTTATGGACCAGTTTCTTCCTGGAGGTTGGGCAGTTCTTTGATGCTGTGCTTTAAAGAAATTTTGCCAATGGTTTTAACTACAATCTTGAAAAATGGTTGAAATGTAGTTAAAATGTAGTTAATCATGACTGTAATAAAAAAGACACTATCTGAAAACTCTTCCATCTCTCTGGCAGAAGACAATTAAAGAGTTTTTAAATAAACATTTTCCGCAGGTTAAAACTTAGGTTGAAATGGAATGGGAAAAATGCTAAAAAAATTTTATGAGGTATTTTGAGGCAGATTTTGTTGTGGTTGGAAGTGGAGCGGGAGGAGCCTGTGTAGCAAGGGAACTGACAAAAACTGGAAAAAATGTCCTTATCCTTGAAAAGGGGAAATACCACAAAAGGGTTGGGAATCATCTTTCAGCCCTTTTCTATACAGACAGGATGAGTTTTTATTTCACAAAAGAGGGATTAAACATAGTTAGGGGTATAACAGTAGGAGGTTCAACAATTCTTTACTGCGGATGTTCAGCGGACCCCCCGGATTGGCTTGAAAAGAAATACGGAATAAATCTAAAACCCTATGCAGAGGAGATAAAGAAGGAACTCAAAGTAAGACCGCTTCCGGAAAGCCTCTGGGGGGATGGAAGCACAAGGATTATGCAGGCTGCGCAAAGGCTCGGATTTAAATGGGAGGCAATTCCTAAGTTCATGAACCCTGAAAGGTCTAAAAAGGGATTCAGATGCTCTTCCTCGTGCATGGTTGGATGCTCCTGCGGTGCAAAGTGGACTGCGAGGGAGTATATAGATGAATGTGTAAGCAAGGGTGCCAGGCTTGTAACAAAGGCGGAGGTTCATTCCCTGATTATAAAAAACGGAAAGTGCACAGGCGTAAGGGGAATGATTGGAAGGGATGGATTTGAAGCAAGGGGCAAGGTAATTCTCTGTGCAGGTGGAATTGGAACAGCGATGATTTTGAGAAATTCGGGAATAAGGGGTGCAGGAGACGGTTTCTCAATTGACCCAACTGTTATAGTCTATGGGGTTTTAAAATCGGGAAGCGGGAACTTTAAAGACCCTCCCATGACAGTTGGAAGTTATGAGTTTGAAAAAGATGGGTTTATGCTTTCAACCCTTACAGATACATGGATGACTTTTCCCATTCAACTGTTTTTGAAGAAGAAAAGCATGGTCTTTAAGGCATTTCAAAAAAGAAAAATCCTCGGAATAATGGTGAAAACAAAGGATGAGATTGCTGGAAGCATAGACATTGAAGGGAACATATCAAAGCCATTGACGGATAATGATATGAGAAGGATGAACATGGGCTCTGCCATATCAAAGATGATTCTCATTGAAGCAGGTTGCAGACCAGACAGCATATTCCTTTCACCTGTCCGCGGAACCCATCCTCAGGCAACTGCGAGAATAGGAGAGGTTCTTGATGAATGGGGGAAGGTGAAAGGGGTTGATGACCTTTATGTTTCAGATGCCTCATGGATTCCTGAGGCTCTTGACAGACCGATGGTCTTAACAATCATGTCCTTTTCAAAAAGGCTTGCGGAGAAACTCATCAAGGGATGAGAAGATATCATCTTTTTTTTATTTTTTTCTTTCTTTCCTGTGGATATGAGTTGAGGGGCATTAAAAAGGTAGAAGGAAAAAATGGCTCTTTGAAACTCGTTGTGATAAACAGAACATCTGAACCTGAGCTTGAAATAATAATGAGGGAGGAGAGTATAAAGGCATTTGAAAGAGGAGGTTTCGGAATAACGGATGATGCGAAAAATTCAGTATCTATTTACATTTTATCTTACAGTTCAATTCCTTCTCCCTTCTTTTCAGCCACAAGACCCTCATACAGGGTTTCAATGATGGTAAAGGCTGCGTTTGAGAAAGGGGAAATAAGAAAAGAGAGCAGGTTTTCTCAGTATGAGGAGTATCTCAAAAGCGGAATCATCTCCTTTGATAGGGAAAGGGAGGAGGCGGCAAAGAATTCAATTGTTAAATTCATTGCAGATGAGGTTTACGAGGAGTTTGTAAGTTTTCTAAATGAAGGGAATTAGGGAAATTATTAAGGAATGGAAAGGGGGGGAGTTGCCTGGAATATGCCTTATTTCTACGGACGATAAAGGACTTCTTAATTTTTTGATTGAAACATTTAAATCCGCAGTAATTTCAAAACACAAAAATTTTGAAGTGATAAGATATGAATCGCCTGTTTCAGCAATTGAATCTGCGAGGAGTTTTTCTCTCCTTTTAAAGCCGAGGATAATTATATGCGAAATAAAGGAGAAGGAAGTGGAAATCCTCAAAAATAAACCGGAAATAGCCGGCAACACCTACCTTATTTTTTCCTCCAGTTTTATACCCTTTAAAGAGCTTTTAAATATAAAAGAGGTTGCCACTTTCAGCATCAAAGAAATCTACGAGGAGGATATAAGGGAGATAATCAGGGAATACATCTCCTCATCGGGATACAAAATTACAGAAGAAGGGATAGAGATTATACTATCATTTTACACTGGAAATTTTGGCGAAATCCTTAATGAGGTGGAAAAACTTATGAACTATGTAGGTAGCAGGAAAAAGATAGAAGCAAAGGATGTGCTTGAAGTTATTGTTGGGACATCAAGGGAGGTTAATCCAGAAGAGGTTTTCCGGGCAATTATGATAGGAGACAAAAAGGAAGTTTTCAAGTTGACAAACGACCTTAAAGAACAGGCGAAAAAGAATGCTAACCTATGGATACTTCTTATCGGATACATAAATTCCAAATTGAGAACTATTCTTGAGATAAAGGAAAAGATGAGAACCGAAAAAGGGAAGGGAGATTCTTTTTTGACTCTCCTTGCAGGAAGGTTAAAGTATCAGAAAATTTACGAGATTTTTGACATATTGAGGGAGTATGACATACCAATAAAGTATGGATACATACCCAGGCACATCCTTTTTGACAGACTTGTTCTTTCCATATTTTCTGAACTGGGATTCCTGTAGAGATTTTTACTTTCCCATCTCCACAAATTTCAGAATAATCTCGTTTTTTTTCAGGAAGTCGTAATCCCTCCTCGCAATTTTTTCAATGTATTCATCATCTGAACTCAATTTCCATATCTCCTCCTCCAGTTTCTTTTTTTGTGCCCTCAGATTTTCAACTTCATTGTTCAGGGTTTTAATCTGTCGGTTCAAGGTCCTGTATGTCCTGACCCCACCATCCGAAAGGAGAAACTGAAGAATAAGAATTCCTGAAAGTATAAATGACAGGATGATTATAAACCTCGCTGTTTTCTTTTTCATTCTTCTTTTGGGAGGGTTGCTATTGCAAGCTGTGAAAATCCGCTCCTCTTTGCCGTATCAAGAACCTGAACAACAATTCCGTGTTTTGCTTCTGAATCAGCCTTTATTATGACCTTTTCATATCCATTATTCTTCAATGAGGAAAAAAGGGAATAGAGATTTTCTGGTGATACCTTTTCCTTTTCCACATATATCTCTCCTTCCTTCGTTATTGAGACATCTACGGATTTTGGTGTGCTCAAAACCTCCCTCACAGTTCCTTTTGGAAGGTTTATCCTCAATCCCGATGCTGCGAGGAAGTTGAGGGAGAGGGCGAAGAAAATCATCAGGTTAAATACTGTATCGACAATAGGGGTGATATCAATTGAGACCTCTCCTTTTTTTTCATTCCTAAATCTCATGCTTTAAAATTATATCTAATTTTTTAAAAAAATCAATGCAGAGTTGGGATAAAATTATACTCATTCTCTCTTTGTCGATGAAATCCTATCTGCAATCCTTCTAATTGCAATTTTTGCTTCTTCTTCGTATTCTTTTTTCCTTTCAAGGGTTCTCAAAAAGGGGATTGACCTTGGAGAGCCAATCTCTCCGAGTATCTTTATTGCATATTTTTTTAATTCGGAACTCCCTTCCTTTTTGAAAATGAAAACTCTCTTTTTCATTTCAATAAAATCAATGAGAAGGTCTTCAATGGTTTTTCCATCCGGGAGTTTAAGGTTGCCGGTGGATGAAAAGAAAGACAATATCTTCTTCTTAACCTCTTCTGATTCATTTTCATCCATGAGCATTGAGACCGCTTTCAAAACGATTTCCTTCCTTCTTGTTTTTAAAGTGGTGAGAGCCTGTATGATTTTTCTCCTTATTCTTTCGTCTTTATCACCCATCAGAGATTCAGCCTCATCAAGGAGGACTTTTTCGTTTGCCTTAAGAAGATAGTCTATCGCTTCTTCTTTCACCCTGAAATGTGGATAGTTGAGATATCTTGCAACGATATGAAAGGATTGCTTATCACACATTTCCCTTAAAATAAATATGAGGTTTCTTATGTAGAACCATTCTCCTTCTCCCTTTTCCAGTTCCTGAAAGATGTAGGTTATGGCGTAATCCTTCTTCTTCAAGATAGTTTCAATAGCCTTCCTCCTCACAGCCCTGCTTTCAGAAGTTTTTAAAACCTCAAGGAGATAGTAAATGCCATGCTCTCCTGAAAGTTCAAAAATTTTTATTCCCCTTTCAACCTCCTTCCCTTGAAGGAGAAGACCCGCTATAAGTCCTAAAACCTCATCATTTGAGCAAATCCTTGAAATTGCTGATTCCGCAAGATTTCTCTTCCATTCTATACTTTCCTCCTTCTTTATGGCATCAAGGACTTCTATTATCTCCATGGCAAGAGGTTCCTTATTCTTCTTTATAAGTTCTTCAAAGAGGCTAACCATTATGGAGAGCTTCTTTTCATAATTTCTTCTACTAACCTCAACAAATAATTCCCTTGCAATTTTCCTTGAACTCAAAAATTCAATCATTTCATTCTGAAGGCGGACAAATTCTTTTACCTCCTGCGGGAGGTTCTCAATTTTTAAGAAGCCCATCCTGTAAATACCTGCAAGAGTTTCAATGTCTTTTCCCTCAGCACTCTTTGTAAGCCTGTCGCAGAGGAAAGCAAGGGCTATGAGGAGGTTTGCCTTCATGTCTTTGGCTTCTTCAATGTTCTCAATCTCTTTAATCCTTTCTGCTACCTTCTTCGCAAGGGGAGATGTTATTTCCCGGGGAAGGTTGTTGACGATTTCCCTTTCAATCTCTTTTTCATCAAGGAGTTTAACATCCGCCTTTATAAGGTCTGTATGCTCAAGAAATTCAGTGAGGACATCAATCCTTCTTAAGGGTCTTAAAATTTCCTTGAAAATCTGCTTCTTTATTTCAGTAATTCTTTCTTCTGTCAGGTTCCTGTAAAGGGGAAGGAGCTTGAGGTCTTTCTTTAAACGAGAGAGGATAATTCTTACCATCCAGGAGAGTTTTCTTTCTCTTCCGAGGATATCCTCTTCAAACACAGGAAGGACATTTGAAAGCCCCTTCTCAACAAAAAGCATTGTAACCCTTTTTGAATCCTCCTCCGTATAAGCCTGTTGTGGGGCTTCGGCGAGGATATTCAGGAACCTGTCAAATTCATCGTAACTTATAGATGGCTTTATTGAAAGGCTTATAAGCCTCTTCCTGCTCATAAAGTCCCATAGTTTCGGGACATAGAGATTTCCCTTTTCATATCCCATGACCTCAAGAAGAGAAACAGAACCCTCAAAAATTCCCTCTACATTTACATCCTTTTGTTTTTCCTCAATCTCCCTTGAAAATGTGAGGATGTATCTGTCCTCTACAAGTTTCCCGAGTTTCTCAAAGAGCCCTTCTTTTGCCTTCTGTGAAGAGGGATGGTCTGGAGTATAATAACTTGTTTTGAGTAGTGCCTTTATGAATTCAGAAGAGAATTCTTCAAGAAGTGTCCACTTCTTTCTCTCATCTACTGTCAAATCCTTGAATTTCTTCCTTATCTCTTTCACCACTTTGATTATACCATCAAAAGGATGTAAATTAAAAAAATGGAGACAAAAATTGGAAAGTGGACCAGTTTTGTAGTAAAGAACTACATATTAATAATTTTGTTCTTTTTAATCCTTGCTTTTTTGAGCTGGTTTAGCATAAAGGATATTCAACTTCAAAGCGATTTTTCAGCGATTCTACCTCAGGACTATGAAAGCGTTAAATTACTGAAAGAAATCTCAAAGAGGGTGGGAGGGCTTGGAATGCTTAGCATAGGAATTGAAACAGAAGATATAAATGCAGGAAAGAGATTTGTTGAGGACTTGAGTCTTCTCCTTAAAAAGAAACTCGCAGGAGAGATAAAATCCCTTGAAAATAGTGCAAAAGAGGTAAAGGAACATTACCAGAAATACGCCCTTCTTTATCTTTCAAAGGAGGACCTTATAAGGCTCAGGAATGAGCTGAAAGAGTGGATAAACAGAAAAAAGATGGAGTTATCACCCTTTTATTTTTCCCTTGAGGAAGAGGAGGAATTCAGGTTTGAGGACCTTAAAGAAAGGTATGCAAAGTTTTTATCAAGGTATGAGACCTATATAGATGGATACTATACAGGGGAAGGGGGAAAGCTCTTCGCAATCTTCATAAAGCCAAAATACACTCCAACAGATATTTCCAATTCAAGAAAATTTATAAAGAAAGTAGAGGAAATCATAAATGAGCTGAACCCTCGCTCATATCATGCATCAATGAAGGTGGGTTTGGCGGGAAATTACAAAATCACGGTTGAGGAATATGATGCGGTAAGAAGAGACATCGGAAGCACATTTTTCCTTTGTGTAATTCTTATTGGCGGGGTTGTATTTCTGTTTTTCAGGAGGTTCCGGGTTCTTTTGTTGCTCACAATTACACTGGTAAGTGGAATCCTGATATCCTTTGGTATCCTGTCAATTTTTATGAAGAAAATAGTCGTTATGACAGGTTTTCTCGGCTCAATTATCATGGGAACCGCTATAAACTACGGAATAATTCAGCTTGCGAGATATTTTGAAGAAAGGCTTGAAGGAAAAAAGGTAATAGAAGCACTTGATATCGCAATTCACAAAACATTTCTCCAGACCATAGCAAGCGCATTAACAACAGTAGGAGGCTTCATTGTTCTCTCATTTGCTGTGACAAGAAGTTTTAAAGAATTCGGAATAATGGGAAGTCTCGGGATAATTGTATGCTGGGCATTGACATATTCCCTTCTTCCCGCTCTTCTTTACCTTTCTGAAAAGATAAAACCGATAGAGGTCTTTACCACAGGCTGGAGAAAACCCATGTTTTTCATACCTTCAAAGCTTTCTGACAGGATTGCCTATTACTATAAACCGGTCCTTTTGGTTTTTCTCCCTTTAGCCATCTACTCCTGTGTGTTATTTATTAAATTCATACCCAGCTCTCTGGAATATAACTTTGAGAATTTAAGGAGCAAGATGAGTTTAAGAAGCGGAACTGCAGTGCTGGATGAAAGGATAAGCAAGATACTTAAAAAATCAACAACCCCCGCTATTATTCCTGTAGAAAATATGGAAGAGGGCAAGGAGGTTTGTGAGGTTTTGAAAGAAGATTCGCTAAAGGGAAAAATAGGAGATTGTGTGAATATCTATTCTTTGCTTCCCGATGACCAGGAGAGAAAAATGAAAATTATAAAGGATATATATAACCTGATAAAAAACATTGATGAGAACTGGCTTGATGAAGAGAAAGCGGAAGAACTGAAAAGGTTTAAAAAGTTATTTGAGGAAGTAAGACCGTTTGCCATAAATGAACTTCCAGAGGTTCTTTTGAACCAGTTCTCCGATGCAGAGGGAAATGTAGGAACCCTCGTTTATGTAATGCCATATCCCGGAAAATACCTCTGGGATGCTAAAAATCTTTTTGAATTCACAGATAGTTTGAGGAAGATAAAACTTCCCAATGGAAAAATTATAAAGACCTCCGGAGAGGCGATCATATTTGCAGATATTTTAAAAAGCATACAGAGGGATGCCCCATTCCTTTCAATTCTCGCCTTCATAGCAATAACCATATTTGTCCTTTTAACATTCAGAAATTTAAAGGATACATTCTATATACTAACTTCCCTTATCTGCGCCCTCTCATGGATGTTCGGACTTATTGCCCTTTTTGACTTCAAATTTAACTTCTTAAACTTTGTTGCCATACCAACTGCTATGGGAACAGGGGTTGATTACGCAATAAATGTATATCAGAGGGCGAGAATTGACGGAAGAAAGGGAATGGGCTATGTCCTTCACAGGACAGGAAGTGCTGTCCTTCTTTGTTCGCTCACTACCATAATAGGGTATTTCGTGCTCATAACAGCAGATACGCAGATCCTCGCCTCTTATGGTGAAATAGCAATTATAGCCGAGTTTTCATGTATTTTTTCAGCCCTATTCCTTCTGCCAGCCCTTCTGAGATTTTTGAAAAAACTGCCACCGTAAATACTTCGTTTCAAATCTATGCTTTTCTCTTGAATTTTCTGAAAGCCATAAAGAGGATGCCAGCTATAAACCCGGCAAGGAAAACGATGCAGAAATAAAATCCGAGTGGTAAAGAATAAGATTCAACCCCCCAGAATTTAAGGTCAAACTGGAATTGAAGGGGTTGAGAGAGAATTTTAAAATTTTCAAGGATGAATATGAAAAAGGCAGAAGCAAAGAGGACAAAAATTATTATTTTTATTGCTTTCATAACTTTTCAAAAGCCTGCTTTAACAACCTGTATGTTGCCTTTATATGCTGGGGTATAACCTTGGTTTCTGATAATACAGGCATGTAATTGGTATCCCCTCCCCATCTTGGAACAATGTGGATGTGAAGGTGCTGGTCAAGTCCTGCACCTGCTATTCTCCCGAGATTTATTCCCACATTAAATCCCTCCGGTTTCATCGTCTTTTTTAAAACTTTAACCGATTCTACGAGGGCTTCCATCAGTTCTTCCTTTTCCTCTTCTGTAAGGGTTTCAATATCTCCTTTGTGCGCAATAGGAGCAATCATAAGGTGTCCGGTATTATACGGGAATCTGTTCATGATTATCAAAACCCTGTTGAATTTTTTCAATACCAGATTTTTTGAAGAAGGTTTCTGAGAAACTGCCTTACAGATAAAACATCCCTCTTCTTTTCCTTTGTATATGTATTCCATACGCCATGGAGCCCACAGAACCTTCAATGTCTACTCCTTTATTTCTACTATTTCTGCCTCTGCCTTCTTCCCTTCCACGAATAAATATGCTATGCTCCCTTTTCTGTTGAAAAAGCCAGGAAAGGTTGCCCCGGGATTGAGTGCCAATATATTTCCTAACATTTTCTTTTTTGGCATATGGGTGTGTCCATATATCAAGCAGTTTATGTCATCTTTTTCAAAGAGAGCGAAAACCTTTTCTGGAAAACCCAATGGAGAACCCCATCCGTGCACAACCCCTATTTTCACATCTTCCACCGTTAATACAAGTTTTTCTGGCAAAGAATTTTTTGTCGTTGAGTCATCCATGTTCCCATGGATTGCATAAACCCTTTTGTCTTTAAAAAGTTCAAGAATTTCAATAGATGTGAGGTCCCCTGCATGCACTATTATGTCCACATCTTTCAAATACTTTTCCCATACATTTTTCAAATCTTCGTCAACCTTCTTTTTATGGGTATCTGAAATGACGCCTATTTTTGTCATTTAAGGTTTTGAATTTTCTCCTTAATCTCTTTTCCTGCCTTGAAATGGATTGCGGTTCTTTCTGCAACTGGAATCTTATCGTCTGTTTTTTTAGGGTTTCGGACGAGCCGGGCCTTTCTCTTCCTCGCTGTAAAATTCCCAAAATCTCTTATCTCCACCCTCTCGCCCTTCTTAATAGCGCTGGCGATACTATCAAGGATTATGTCCACCATGAGTTCTACATCCCTCGGTGGGATGTGGGGAAATTTTTCTTTCAACTCCCTTATTACATCGCTCTTATTCATTTTTGCACCTCCTCAGGGAAGAACCATTTTATAACTGAATCCTCCATCCCATTTAAGATTCAACAGTGATTCGTCATCAAGAAATCCTAAAATTCTTTTCAAGAACGAAACACTTCTTTTCGGCGGTTTTACAATTTTTTCCTTTTTAATTCCCGTCATCTTTTTCAGTTCATCTATAGCATCGCCCATTGTTCCTATTGCATCTACAAGACCATATTTTAGAGCACTCTCCCCTGTAAATACTTTTCCATTTGCGACTTCATTCAGAACATCTTCAGTGAGCCCCCTTCTTTCCTTTACAACATTTCTGAATTGCAAATAAAGTTCGTCAATAAGTCCCTGTAGATATTTTTCTTCTTCCGGAGACAATTTTCTAAAAGGTGAACCTGCATCTTTGAACTTTCCGCTTTTAAACACAACAGGTTTTACCTTTATTGCCTGAAGAACTCCTTCAAGGTTCATGTATTCAAATATAACCCCGATACTTCCTGTAAGGGTTCCAGGGTTGGCAAAAATTTTATTTGCAGCGCAGGCTATGTAATATCCTCCGGATGCAGATATGTTTCCCATTGAAGCCACAACCGGTTTCTTCTTAGAGAGTTTCAAAACCTCCTGGTAGACTTCCTGAACTGCTCCCACGGACCCCCCTGGTGTTTCTAAACGAATAAGGACTCCTTTGACAAAATCTGCTTCTTCAAAAAATTTGATATCAGAAAGGTATTCTCTTGAGGAGTATATCGGTCCCTTTATTTCAATTAGACCAATGTTTCCCCATCTTCCTTTTAGAAGAAGTGAAATGAAGACCAAAATAAAAACAAAAAAAATTGGCAAAATAATTAACAGGGCTTTTAAAAAATTCCCTTTTCCCGCTGGCTGATTATTCATTTTTCTTGTTGAATATATCTCCGACCATTTCGCCCAATTTCACCCCTTTCTTGCCACCTGTATATTTTTCCAGAATCTCCTCTTCTTCCTTCTTCTGAAGAAGTCTCGGGCTCAAGATGAGTTTTCTCTTTTCCTTATCAAAAAGGATAAGAACTGCTGAAATTTTATCTCCTACTTTATAGACTTCCTTTATGTTCTGGTCTCTTTTTAGGGGGAGTTCTCTCTTGGGGGCAAGTCCTTCCACTCCTTTCTCTATTTCAATGAAAATTCCAAAATCTGTAACGGTCTTTATTACTCCTTCCACAATTTCTCCAGCCTTTATTTTTTCGGCAACCCTTTCCCAGGGGTCTTTTTCCATTTGCTTTATACCTACCATTACAGCCTTCCCGTCCTCCTTTTTCCCGAGGACGCAGACCTCTATCTCCTGCCCAATTTTGAATTCCTTTCTCGGGTCCTTTCTTTCATACCATGAAATGTCCTCTGCCTTCATTTCTGCTTCTACATTTCCCTCTGTAGTTTGAAGAATAACGACGCTTCTCTTCGTTTTTACTACTTTTGCCTTAACAATAGAACCAGGAGGATTTTTGTCCAGAAATTCTTCAACAGGGCTTTTTTGTAGAGCCTTTATACTAAGAGAGATCCTTCTTTTTTCAGGATTTAGGTCAAGGATAAGCGCTTCAACTATTTCTCCTTCTTTTAGAACCTGCGATGGTTTCTTCAAAGATGTGTCCCAGGTTAATTCAGAAATATGAACCATACCCTCAACTCCGGGTTCCAGTTCTATAAATCCACCGAAGGATGTTACAGATATTACCTTTCCTTTTATCTTCTGCCCCCTTTTATATTTTTCTCCAACCAGCGTCCAGGGGTCAGGTGTCAGTTGTTTTATCCCGAGCTTTATTTTTTCTTTTTCTTTATCAACTTCAAGAACAACCGCTTTTATACTCTGTCCCCTTCTCAAAAGTTCATCCGGTTTTTCCCGTCCCCATGTAATATCTCGTGCAGATACAAATCCTTCGATCCCTCCAAGGTCAACAAATGCCCCGAAGTTTTTAATTCTCTTCACCTCTCCCTTAACTACATCTCCTACTTTTACATTTTTTAGAAATTCTTCCTTTTTCCTCTGTGCTTCTTCTTCCATTAACTGCTTTCTCGAAATTAAAATTTTTTTGTTTTTTATGAAATCAATAATGTAAGCCTCTATCTGTTTGTTTAAAAGTTTTTTTCTCCCATACACATCATTTTCAATATCTGATTCCTTAAAAGGCATAAACGCCATTATTCCGTATCCCATGTCAACACTGTATCCTTTCTTTACTATCTCTTTTACAATTCCTTTTACCTTTTTTCTGTAATGGTAACATTCTTCCAGTGCATCCCACAATTTTATCTGTCTTGCTGTGGAGAAAGAAACTCTGTAAAGTCCTGTATCTGACCTTCCTGTTATAACTCCTTCAAGCTTTTCTCCCAGTTTAACCTTTTTTAACTCAAAGAAATTCTGGATTTCGTCCTCTCCTATTACCCCCTCGCATTTGTAACCGAGGTCAAGAATTATCTCTGTGTCTGTTTTTCCTATTACCTCTCCTTTAACAAGGGAACCTATTCTCGGGGGGCCCTCCTCAGGGATGTAGCGGTCAATTATTGCTTCTAGCTTCTTTCCTTCCATATTCTTCACCTCTTTCACCTTCGTATTTTTTCACTGTCTCTATAACCTCGTTCACCACCTCATCGGGTGTTGATGTTCCTGAGGTTATAAATAAGGAATTTTTCCCTTCAAGCCATTTTTCATTAATCTCATAGGCATTTTCAATATGATAAGTCATTTTGTTCACCTTTGAACAGAGTTCAAAAATTCTCTTTGTGTTTGCACTATTCTTTCCACCTATTACAATAACACATTCGCTTTTCTTTGCAAGTAAAATGGCTTCCTTTTGCCTTTCAACAGTTTCTTTGCAGAGTGTATTGAATATCCTTACTTCTTTTCCTCTGTCCGCCAGGGCTCTGGAAAACTCTTTAAAAGAATCAAGGGAGGATGTGGTCTGAAAAACCACTGCTATTTTGTCGCCCTCAAGCTTCTCTGCCTCTTTTAGATTTGAAAGGACTATTGAGTTTTCCCCGGCATAGCTTTTAACCCCTTTCACCTCAGGATGCTCCTTATCTCCTACTATTACCACTTTATAGCCTTCTTCCTTTAGTTTTTCGGATAGTTTTTGGAGCTTTCTAACAATAGGGCATGTAGCATCTACCAAATTTATTTTTTTCTTCAAAAGGCTCTCTCTCTCTTCCTTGAGACATCCATGAGATGGAATTACTACTGTGTATCCCTCCTTTACTTCTTCAAGATTTCTCGTTATCTTTATGCCTTTCTTTTCAAGAGTTTCAACAACCCTTCTATTGTGAATCAGGGGACCGAGCATTATTGTTTTTTGCGAATTTATATTTTCAATAAGCCTCATAGCCCTTTTAACTCCTGAACAGAATCCTATCCATTTTCCTGTTATTATCTTCATTAAGAAATAAAATTATACTCAATAAATTCTGAAATTTCAAATAATGGCAATTTTAAGTGGAATATCCTGAGAGGTTAGGACATTTATTCATCACGGGCTTCTGCTATTTTTCTTTCAAGATATAACTTTACCTCGTTCACAAAACTTTTATACAAAGGTTCTGTTTCCGATATGAACCTCTTGATGGATGACCATCTTATATCAAGATATTCGTGGGAGATAATATTTCTGAGACTTACCAATCTGGAGAGTTTTTCTATATTTTTGAAATCTATTACTAAGGAGAGACTTTTTACAATATCTTTATATGTATCAGGGAGGGGTATTTCTTCTGAAGTAAGAATTATCTTGGCAATATCTATAGATGAATTTATAATGTTTTCCACCCATCTTTCTACATCTCTCCGCTTACTTCTGTCTTCATTATATTCTTCCCATGAGAGCGAACGAAATTTTTCGTAATCTTTGAGTTCATTTTCAAGGAAGGATAAATGCCTGATGAGTCTGAAACTAACCTCTTTTTTCAAGTGAATGCCTCTCAAGGTAATCCTTTATATAAAAATTCATAAAATCCTCGGCCTCATGAGTTACAACTTCCATAAAATCAAGATATAATCCCCAATCGTTTATTGCAAGAGGAATACCCCTTATTGCACTTGCAGATATAGTTGAAGAAACCCTGTTCAAAACAAGCAGTTCAACATCTTTTTTTAAAAGCCCTTCAATATCCGACCATATCTCATCCTCCCCCTTATAAAATACATCTTCTTCATACTCCACGGGATGTCTTTTTTTAGGATAAAAATAAACTGCTATATCAATATCCGATAATTTATTGGCTTTGCCTGTTGCATATGAACCGAATAAAAAGGCAAATGCGACATCCTTACGCTTTTCAAAGTAATCTCTTAATAATTTTATGTTTAAATCAGTAAGCATTTTTCTATATAATACTTAAAAACAAATTTTTATCAAAGATTCGCATCCGCTTTAATTTTCTTCTATAAAATCCAGGACCTCTCCCTCAAGGTCATAATCAAATGATTTGATTATTTTTACTTTTAAAAATTCTCCCGCTTTTAAACCTCTTCCCTGAAGGTAAGTAATGCTATCTATCTCAGGAGCCTGTCCATAAATTCTCGCTATGTAAACCCCTTCCCTTTCTTTATGCCTTCCATCAACTATTGCCTCATAAACCTTCCCAATTCTTTTTCTGTTTAATTTTCTGGAAATTTTTCTTTGGAGGTCATAAATCTCGGCTGCCCTTTCCTCTATCTCTTCCTTTTTTAACTTTTTCTTCAAATTGAATGCCTCTGTTCCTTCCTCATCAGAATAGGGAAAAACTCCGAGATAATCAAAAGGGTAGTCAACAATAAATTTTTTCAGTTCTTCAAAGTCCCTCTTATTTTCCCCGGGGAAACCCACAATAAGAGATGTTCTTAGAAAAACCCCATCTATTTCTCTTCGCAATTTTTCAACAAGTTTTTTTATGTAATCCGGAGTGGTCCCTCTCTTCATCAGTTTTAAAATTTTTTTGGAAATGTGCTGGATGGGGATGTCTATGTATTTAACGATTTTTTCCGAATCTCTTATCTTTTTTATCAATGCGTCTTCAAAATACCTCGGATAACAGTATAGAAGCCTAACCCACTTTAATCCCTCTATCTTTTCAAGAGAGGAAAGGAGGCTGGGAAGAGAAGGTCTTCCATAGATGTCAACTCCATAAAATGTAGTATCCTGAGATATAAGGATGATTTCCCTGTAACCCTTTTCTACGAGGGACTCACATTCTTCCTTAATATCTTCAATTTTTCTGCTTCTATATTTTCCCCTTATTAAAGGAATTGTGCAGAAAGAGCACTTTTTTGAGCATCCCTCTGAGATTTTCAGATAGGCATAGGGATAGGTGCTTACAGTTCTCTCAAGCCCGTTATAGTTCAAAGTTCCTTTAGAAAGAAAACTTTTTCCTTCATTTTTCCCTTTTAAAATCTCAGGAATCCTCAAAATGTCATTTACACCCACAAAGTAATCCACATCAGGATACAGGCTGAGCAGGGATTCCTTGAACCTCTGAGGAAGACATCCTGCCACCAAAAGCTTTGAGAATTCTCCTTTTCTTTTCTTTTTCAAAAATTCTTCAATATAACCCTTCGCCTCCTCAACTGCTCCCTTTATAAATCCGCATGTATTTATTATGACGAAATCCGCCTCCTCCGGACTCGTAGAGAGGACAAATCCATTTCTTCGTAAAGAGGAGATTATTATCTCTGAATCAACAAGATTTTTCGGGCATCCCAGATTTATCAGGTATATCCTCTCCTTCACCTTTTTGGGCTTTCTATCACCTCTGCACCCTGTGGAACTTTAAACTCAAATTCTTTATCTTCAATTCCCCGGTTCACCTGAATTTCCTTAAATTCTATTTCGGTTTCATTGCCAAGATTATCTACCACTGTTGAACTCCTCACCAAGAATTCCTTCTTATCAACACAAATCACGAGTTCTTTAAGATTCTCTATTGGCGTTTTAGGGTCAAGGTTTAAGCAGGTTATATCTTTTTGAGATGACTTTATGCTTATTTTAAAATCCTCTGTAAGTTTTCCCATCCCGGAAAGGAAGTTTGAAGGGGTGCTTGTTGAAAAGGCAGTTTTCAGGTCTGCCTTGATAACCCTTTTTTCATCGGGTATGTAAAACCATAAATTCTTCCCATCACAGACCACGAGTTCTCCCGAAGAGTATTCCCACTTCATCTTATCGGGCTTTTTAAAATTAACAACCCCTTCATCCTTCTGAGTTCTACCTATAGTTTTGTATGTTACCTTCTGGACGAACTTTGCTTTCAGGTCATTTATCTTTTCGTATGTTTTCTGAATGCCTTTCGTTACTTCTGAAAGGTCAGCCGCCTCTGTCTCAAAGGTTAAAACCAGGACCGCCATAAAAACTGCTATCTTCTTCATCTCTTTTCCTCCTTATAAATATATTTTCCCGAATTCGGGTCTTTCACAATTATTCCGTCTTTCTCCATTTCTTCTATAATCCTTGCTGCTCTGTTAAATCCTATCCTCATCCTTCTCTGAAGTTTTGAAATTGAAATCTCCCTTTCCCGCTTAACAATATCAATGGCTTCGCCATACCTTTCATCTCTGAAACCTTCTTCCTCTTTTTCTTCCTCTTTTTCTTCTTCTTTCAATTCCCTAAGGTTGAGTTCGTATGAAACCTCAGCCTGACTGGAGAGGAACTCTACAACCCTCTTTATCTCTTCGTGAGATACATAGGCGCCGTGAACTCTCTGGAGCTTTGAACTTCCCGGTCTCATAAATAGCATGTCTCCAGCTCCAAGAAGATGTTCTGCCCCGGATACATCAAGGATAGTTCTTGAATCAATTTTTGATATCACTTTAAAAGCGATTCTTGCAGGAAAGTTCGCTTTTATGATGCCCGTGACAACATCCACAGATGGTCTTTGTGTTGCAGCAACGAGATGAATTCCAGATGCCCTTGCCATCTGTGAAAGCCTTGTTACATATTCCTCTATTTCTTTAGGCGCTGTGAGCATGAGGTCAGCCATCTCGTCTATTATCACCACTATCCTCGGGATAACTGGATACTCATCTGACCTTTTGGCAGCCATCTTGTTATACTGCTCTATGTTTCTCACACCGAGGTAATTCATGGTTCTGAACCTCATCTCCATTTCTTCAACAAGTTTTTTTAAAACCTTTGGCGCATCTTTGGGATTACTCACAACCTCGCAGTAAAGATGGGGGATACCGTTATAGAGTGTCAATTCTATCATCTTTGTATCAATCATTATGAACCTGATTTCATGAGGAGTCTTTTTGAAAAGGAGGCTCATAATTATTGAATGAAGGCATACACTTTTTCCGGAACCGGTTGTCCCCGCTACTAAAAGATGGGGCATGGGTTCAAGGTCTGTTACAACAGGGTCACCCGAGATGTCCTTTCCAAGGGCTATTGGAAGTCTATTTTCAGTCCTTCTGAATTTTTCAGAGGATATGATTTCAGAAAGATAAACCTTTTCCCGAATCCTGTTTGCTATTTCTATTCCAATCCTTCCCTTTCCTGGAATGGGACCCACAATTCTAACGCTTTCGGCCTTCATCCCCAAAGCGAGGTCATCTGCGAGGTTCAAAATTTTGCTCACCTTTATGCCTGAGGCAGGCTCAAATTCAAAAAGTGTAATAAGGGGTCCGGCTTTTACCTCAATCACCTTTCCATCCACCCCGAAATCCCTCAGTTTTTTTTCCAGTTGAAATACTGCCTCTTTCAGGTCTGATTCCTCAAGTTGGGACCTGCTAGGAGTTGGTTCATCAAGAAGGTCAATAGTGGGTAATTCAAATTTTTCATCGCTTTTTATCAATGGAAGTTGCAGAGGGAGAGGAGTTTTAGGAGTTGGTGTTTTTGGTGTTGGAGTAGGAGTTCTCGTTACCATTATGGGGATAGAAGAGTCTTCTTTTCTCCTGAGTTCTTCCAGTCTCTCTCTTCTTTTTTTTCTCCTTTCCCTCCACAACTGGATTCTGTCTCTTAAGAAGACGATTGTGTCAATAACCTTTTCTCCGGCCCATGTGAATCCATCATAAGGGCTTATGCCAAAAAAGAGTAGAAGAAATGTAATGAAAAAGATAAAGGATAAAAGCCCGGTTCCAAATCCTCCGAAGTAAGGCTCAAGGGCTTGCTTGTAGAGAAAACCTCCTACGCTTCCCCCTCCCCACCATGTTGCCCTCGGGGAAATGGTATGAAAAAAAACACTTCCGAATGTAATTGAGAGAATGAGCCATAAAATTGTCAATGGGACATCATTGAAAGATAGTTCTCTTATAGTCCTAATTCCAGAGAGCAGGAAAAAAATAGGGATTAGAAGCGCACATAATCCTATGTTAGAAAAAAGGAGGTCAGATGTATATGCTCCGAATTTTCCTATCCAGTTATGGATTCTTCCACCTGCTGCAGTATTTATAGAGGGGTCGTTAGGTGAATAACTTATAAGGGATAGAAAAATGATAATTCCAAGACACATAAAGGCAATACTTGCAATTATCCACCACAGGTTTTTGCTTTCCTCACTTTTCTTGCCCATTTCCTAAATTACCAGTAATAAAAGGTTATCACAAAACCGAGTAAAAGTGAATATATAGAGAAATACTTAAACCATCCTTTAATTACGAGTTTTTCCATCAATTTCAAAAAAAGGAATGAAAAAAGAATTGAGATGATGAAGCCAAGAAGATACATCTCCTTCTCACCCGATTGCGGAAAGCCAGCCTCTAAACTTTCCAGCAATTGAGCCCCTGCAATTGCAGGAATAGAGAGAAGAAAGGAAAACTCAAAAGCCAGATTTTCTTTTATGCCTAAATGAAGCGCTGATGTGATAGTTATTCCCGACCTGGAAATGCCAGGGACAACTGCTATTCCCTGCGCTATTCCTATGACTATTGACTTCATGAAATTCATCTCCTTTTCCCCCTTTTTCTTTTTCAAAAATAGGGTTGCAAGAATGATGCCGTTTATGAGCATCGCCCTTCCAGCCTTCAATGGGGAACTGACCAGTTTTTCAACATAATCGTGAAGAGGATAGGCAATGAAGAAAGTAAAAATTGAACTCAAAATTATGAAAGCAAGGAGTTTTAAATTTTTAAGAAGGATGAGTTCCTTAATCCTTTTTCTGAAATAAAAAATTATTGCCAGAAGGCTTCCACAATGAAGGGTTATTGTAAAAAGAAGGAAAGATGAA